>OASY01000015.1_pt1 | contig 262259 bp, 202 predicted proteins | sample 1501231 | NCBI WGS metagenome assembly OASY01 (sample SAMEA2579917, study PRJEB22360) | human gut metagenome | biome: human gut; feature: human-associated habitat; material: faeces | place: Denmark | collected 2008/2010 | reverse complement strand
TTAAAAATTAAAAATTAAAAATTAAAAATTAAAAATTAAAAATTAAAAATTAAACATCGCAGGTAGAAAGCTGAACATTAATCATTAAAAATTAAACGTCAACCATTAAAAATGAAGCTCCGCTTTGCACTGCGCAGCCCTTTAATTTTTAATTATGAACGACCCTGTCGTTCAACTCTGCCAGCTTGGCATTGTTCCAGCGGTCGGTTGTCCCCACCAGGTAGCCGGTGATGCGTTGCAGCTTGTCGATATGCTTGCTGCCGCACTTCGGGCATTCTTCCAGGTTTGGGGTGGAGTTTTCGTGGCCGCACTCCAGACAGCGGTTACGGTTGTGGTTTACCGAACCGTAGCCGATGTTGTATTGGTCCATCATGTCCACTACACGCATAATGACTTCCGGATTGTGGGTGGCGTCACCGTCTATCTCCACATAGAAGATGTGTCCGCCGCGGGTCAGTTCATGATAAGGAGCCTCCACTTCCGCTTTGTGGCGGGCGCTGCATTTGTAGTATACGGGCACGTGGTTGGAGTTGGTGTAGTAGTCACGGTCTGTGATGCCCGGCAGCGTGCCGAACTTTTTACGGTCGATGCGGGTGAACTTGCCCGACAGCCCTTCGGCAGGAGTGGCAAGCACGCTGTAGTTGTGCTGGTATTGCTCCGAGAACTGGTTGGCACGGTCGCGCATGTAGGTCACGATTTTCAGTCCCAGCTCCTGGGCTTCGCCAGATTCGCCGTGATGTTTTCCGAGCAATGCCACGAGACATTCTGCCAACCCGATGAAACCGATTCCCAGTGTTCCCTGGTTGATGACGGAAGCAATCGTATCGTTCGGTTTCAGCTTCTCGCTGCCTATCCACAAGGCAGACATCAGTAGCGGGAACTGCTTGGCGAAGGCGGTCTTTTGAAACTCCATGCGCTCGTGCAGCTGGCGTGCGGTCACTTCGAGCATACTATCCAGCTTGGCAAAGAACCGGGCGATGCGCTGTTCCTTGTCTTCGATGTTCATGCACTCAATGCCCAGACGGACGATGTTGATGGTAGAGAAAGAGATGTTGCCGCGTCCGATGGAGGTCTTCGGTCCGAAACGGTTTTCGAATACACGGGTGCGGCATCCCATGGTGGCAACTTCATGCTGGTAGCGTTTCGGGTCATCGGCTTTCCAGTCCTCGCTTTGGTTGAAGGTGGCGTCCAGGTTCAGGAAGTTCGGGAAGAAACGCCGTGCCGTCACCTTGCAGGCCAGTTGGTAGAGGTCGTAGTTGCGGTCTTCAGGCAGGTAGCTCACACCCCGTTTCTTTTTCCATATCTGGATGGGGAAGATGGCGGTTTCTCCGTTTCCTACCCCTTGATAGGTGCTTTTCAGCAGCTCGCGGATGATGCAGCGCCCCTCGGCAGAGGTGTCTGTGCCGTAGTTGATGGAGCTGAACACCACTTGGTTGCCGCCGCGTGAGTGGATGGTGTTCATGTTATGGATAAACGCCTCCATGGACTGGTGCACGCGCGATACGGTCTTGTTGACAGCATGCTGCACGATGCGGTCCTCGTCCGTCAGTCCGTCCAACGGCTGCAGCAGATAGTCGGCCAGTTCCTTCTGATAGAGATGGGAATAGTCTTTTCCATTCAGTTCTTCCAGGTTCTTGACTTCCTCGATGAAGCTGTTGCGCACGTAGGGGGCAAGGTAGAAATCGAATGCAGGGATGGCTTGTCCGCCGTGCATCTCGTTTTGGGCTGTTTCCAGCGAGATGCATCCCAGGATACTGGCAGTCTCGATGCGTTTGGCCGGGCGCGATTCGCCGTGTCCGGCAGAGAAGCCGTATTTCAGAATATGGTCCAGCGGATGTTGCACGCATGTCAGGCTCTTGGTGGGATAATAATCCTTGTCATGGATGTGCAGATAGTTCTGGGTGACGGCATCCAGCACTTCTTCACTCAGCAGATAGTCGTCCACAAAAGGCTTGGTGGTTTCGCTGGCAAACTTCATCATCATGCCCGCCGGGGTATCGGCATTCATGTTGGCATTTTCGCGTGTGATGTCGTTGGACTTGATGTTAATGATTTCCAGGAACATGTCGCGCGTCTTTGCTTTGCGGGCAATGCTTCGCTGGTTGCGGTAAGCGATGTATTTCTGGGCAACGTCCTTGCGGCTGCTCTTCATCAGCTCCACTTCCACCAAATCCTGGATGGCTTCCACCGTCATCTGCGAATCTCCCTTGAAAGAGATGCGGTCCGTAATCTGGTGTATCAGTTGCAGGTCTTCCCCCTTGTCTGTATGCAACATGGCTTTGCGGATGGCCGTTGCTATTTTTTCTTCGTTGAATCCGACGACGCGCCCGTCGCGCTTGAGTACTGTCTGTATCATAACCTTTTATGCTTAAATGTGACTGTCTTTTTTAGTTTAATTGCGGAAACAAAGATATTATAGTTATTGATAGGTTTTGCTTTTTGGAAAACTTTTTGTGGTTTAAAAAGTGTTAATCTATTGATTGTTAATGATGTAATTGTTTAAAGTGGAAAACTTCTAATGAAAAATAACTTTTAAAGTTATTCATTACTGACTATTATTGCATACATAAACATCATCTGATTTCGAAGTGTCAAATGAAGATAAATCTTTTGGGCAGATTGTGAATCTTCGATTTTTTTAGTTATATTTGCAACGAATTGGTTTATTTAAGGTTTTTAGTCCTTGATAATACTTCTTGTTGCCATTCGATTGTATTGCTTTGCTGCTCATGGTATTGGGGCAAAAGTATCATTATTATAATAATCAAAGAAAGGATGAACATGGCAAATGTATTTCCTCCGTTTAAAATTGATATAGCTGGGGCTTTTTGTGTACCTCGTGCATTGAAGGATGTCCGCGAGCAATATCAGAACGGGCAGGTGAGCCGGCAGATATTGCAGGCTGTTGAAGATGCGGAAGTGCGCAGTCTGGTGGAACGGCTGGAGCTGGGAGGCATGAAGGTTGTTTCCGATGGTGGTTTCCGAAGTCGCGATTTTTTGGAAAGCTGGGAGGGTATTTGTTCCAAAGACGGCCGGCCTTTCTCCGAAGGCTCTCCTTTGGAGATTACAGGACGGCTCAGTTTGCTACGGCATCCTATTCTGGAAGAATTCGCATTTCTTGATTCCATTGTGGACGGAGGGGTGATGAAAAAACAGCATATCCCTTCGCCGGCAGAGGTTATGACCCAGATTATTCAACGTGTGGAGCGGACTCAGATAGAAACCGTTTACTCCGACATCCGGCTTTTGACGGATGATATTGCTTCCTGCTACAAATTTTTGCTTACCAAACTTTATGATGCAGGCTGCCGCTACGTCCAGTTCGACGGGGTACATTCGGTGATAATGGAAGATACCATCCGGCTCAACAACCGGGTTTTGCGTGAGCGTCCTGCAGGGATGTATGTTGCATTCCATGCACCGACGGACATGCTGGTGCAACTGCATGGGGCCGATGCTTATTTCCTGAATTACGACTGTGGCGCGTGCGACCGTAACCGTCTGCTCTGGTTCATACACGAGAAGGAAGCGGTGTTCGGTTTCGTGCTGTCCCATTATCCTCAGGAGGACGAGTTGGATGAATTGCAGGCAAAAACCGAAAGTGTATTGAACTATATTCCTTTGAAACGTTTCACTTTATGTCTGCCGGATGCCAATGCGCTTCTTTCGCCTTCGGAGGCCGATGAGGAGAAACAGTGGGAAACCGTAAGGTTGGGGATGGAAATGGCTGCGCGTATCTTCTCTTGAAAAACGCCGCATTCCATCATTCCGAATGCCACACTTCAGCAAGGGAAATGCCACACTTCACAGAGGCAAATGCCATTGATTGGGCCTCGTGAAGTGTGGCATTTCGATTGACGAAGTGTGGCACTCCTCTTTTAGTCTCCGGTGTGTCCGGTTTATTATTTGACAGCTTCGGCTATCTTTTCCTGAAGCTCGTCACCGTGCAGTCCGCGTGCAAGGATAGTTCCTTCACCGTCAATCAACACAGTGTGGGGGATGCTGCTTACGGCATAAAGCTGTGCGCCTTCGCAGTTCCAGTATTTCAGGTCGGACATTTGCGGCCACGTGATGTTCAGCTTCTTGATGGCTTCTTTCCATGCGTCAGCACTCTGGTCCAGAGATACGCCTACAATCTCGAAGTTCTTGTTCTTATATTTGGCGTAAGCTTCCACCAGGTTGGGCATCTCGCGACGGCAGGGGCCGCACCAGCTTGCCCAGAAGTCAACAAGGACAACTTTGCCCTTGCCTACGTAGTCGGACAGTTTTACCGTTTTTCCTTCCGGCGTCTGCATCTCGAAGTCTGTAAACTTCTGGCCTACGGCAGTGGCTTTCATCTTTTCAACGTTGTTCTTTATCTTGACGATGGCTTCGTCGTTGTCGTAAGCTGCAGGGATTTGGGGCATCAGCGGGTCGAGGTCTGCTACATCCATGTAGTAGTAGTTCTGCTTCAGCAGGAGTACACCCACCGGGTTGGTGATGTTCTTGTTGATGCCGGCTTTGATGGCGGATATCATGCTGTTTTCCAGATTTTCCATCTCTTTGCCTTTAGCCTCGCGTTGTTCGTCGGTCAGTGTGGTGTCCGACATGGATTCGTAGATGCTCATCATTTGTTTGTTCAGACCGTTGATTTGGGCTCTGATTTCCTGGTAGGCATCATTGTTGGCAGTACCGGTGGCAGAGTTGTTTTCCTGCGACAAGTTGATTTTAATCTTGCCGTTTTCCAGGAAGAAGTCGATGGCTGCGCCGTCTTTTCCTTCGGCTTTGTAGGAGATGTAGCGGTTGACAGCAGTATCTTGTGTACCCTTGAAGGTAAATGTTCCATCTTTGATGACAGCAGAGTCCAATTTTACGAATTGGCGTCCTTCCACGGTTTCCAGATATACGGTGTCGCCGTCGGCTGCACCCTCTACAGTTCCGGTTACGGTGTAACCGTTGTTTCCACTGTTACAAGCTGTAAATACAGCGGCTACAGCGAGCAGATAAGTAAACTTTTTCATTGCTTGTTTTTTTAATGAATGATTATAGCTGCAAATATAATAATAAAAAATCCCCTCCGATATGAACCGGAGAGGATTTTTATAGTTTTAATCCCATTTTTAGCGATAACGCTGTGCTTACTATTATTCGGCAGCAGCTTCTTCAGCAGCAGGGGCTTCTTCGGCAGGAGCCTCTTCGGCCGGTGCTTCGGCAGCGGCTTTTGCAGCAGCTTCAGCAGCTTTCTTTTCAGCCAGTGCTTTTGCTTTTTCTTCGTTTATCTTCTTTTCAGCTTCCAGACGTGCTTTTGCTTCAGCTTTCTTAGCTTCGTCTTCCTTAGCCTTCAGAGCAGCCAAACCGCTTTGTTTGTTGTTCTTCCAGGCTTCGAACTTAGCATCAGCTTCAGCTTCGCCGAATGCGCCTTTCGCTACACCGCCCAGCAAGTGCTTCTTCATGTAAACACCTTCGCGAGAGAGGATGTTACGAACTGTGTCAGTAGGTTGTGCACCCTTCAACACCCAGTCAAGTGCGCGGTCGAACTTCAAATCTACTGTGGCAGGATTGGTGTTAGGATTGTAAGTACCAATCTTCTCAATAAATTTACCATCACGTGGTGCTCTTACGTCTGCAATAACGATAGAGTAGAAAGCGTAGCTTTTACGTCCATGTCTTTGCAATCTGATTTTTGTTGCCATTTAATTAAAATGTTTTTAGTTAATGATTTGAATTATGCTACTATCTCGTAATAGCGAGTGCAAAGGTAAGAAAAGATTTTGAGTTTTGAGTTATGAGTTATGAGTTATTTGTTGGCACGAGGGGTGTTTTTTTTTAAATGTTCACACAACGTCACCCATAACTCATCACTTGTCACTCATCCTTCTCCCGAGTATTTCCTGGGGTATCTCAGCAGAATGGCGAGTATGGCGCATGTTCCCATGCAGAAGGGGTAATACAGGTTTCCGATGATGCTGATGGGTGAAATGCCGGCAAGTCCGGAGGCTATCAGCATTTGCGCTCCGTAGGGGATGATTCCTTGCACGAGGCATGAGAAGGTGTCCAGTATGCTGGCTGTTTTCCGGCGGTCCAGGTGGAAGCGGAGGGCGATGTCCTTGGCTATGGGGCCGGTGGTGATGATGGCAATGGTGTTGTTGGCGGTACAGAGATTGGCGATGCTGACCAGGGCAGCGATGCTGAATTCGGCTCCCCGCTTGCCGCTGACGTGGCGGGTCAGCCGGGAGATGATGAAGTCGATGCCGCCGTTGTAGCGGATGGTCTCGAGCATGCCTCCGGCCAGCAGGGTGATGATGATGAGCTCGCCCATGCCGGTGATGCCCGTTCCCATGGCTCCGAACCAGTCGAAGAAGGCGGTACCGGTATAGATACCGATAATTCCAGTAGAGAGGATGCCCAGCAGCAGTACCAGCATGACGTTGACACCTGCTACGGCCGTGCCCAGCACGATGAGGTAGGGGATTACCTTTATCCACTCGATGGTCTGCACTTGGGGCGGGGCGGAGACGGACAGTCCTTGAAAGATGTAGATGCCCAGCACGACAAGCGCTGCGGGGACTACAATCATGAAGTTGACGCGGAACTTGTCCCTCATCACGCAGTCCTGCGTCTTGGTCGATGCAATGGTGGTGTCGGATATGAAGGAAAGATTGTCTCCGAAGAACGAGCCTCCCACCACGATGGCGACCATGTAGGGCAGGTCGATGCCCGTCTTTTCCGCCAGTCCCACGGCTACGGGAGTCAGTGCGACGATAGTTCCTACGCTTGTTCCTATCGAGAGGGAGATGAAGCAGGCGGCAATGAAGATGCCCGCCAGCAGCAGGTTGTCCGGTAGTATATGCAGGGTCAGATTTACGGTTGCATCAATGGCGCCCATCTGCTTGGCGCTTTGGGCGAATGCTCCTGCAAGGATGAATATCCATACCATCAGCATGATGTTCTTGTTGCTGGCGCCCACGGAAAACTGATAGATGCGCTGTTCCAGATTCAGGCCGCGCGTGATGGCGATGGCATAGCAGGACGAGGCGAGGAAGGCTACCGTGATGGGGACTTTATAGAAGTCGTTCACCAGGAGCGAAGTCACCAGATAGAGGCAAAGGAATACCGCCAACGGGCTGAGTGCCCACCAGCCGCCTTTGGGTTTAGGGGTTGTATCGGTTGTTGCTGACATAGTTGTATTGTTTGGTTGAGATTAATGTTTCACCACAGATTTCTATCTTTCAATCAATTCCATGTTAATCGGTGTAATCTGTGGTGAAATCAATTCCGTCGCAAAGGTAACAAAAACAAAGGGCGGCACAAAATGGTTTTGTCCCGCCCTCCATCTATCAGCCCTTAATTTTCAATTTACAAAGTTACTCCGGTCTTGAAGATGGCTATTTCCTTGTAGCCTTTCTTTTCGTTGTTCACGAATTCACCGCTTGCTACTTTGATGATATACTCGATGAAGCGTTCGCAGGTTTTCTCCATCGGTTCGTTCTCGACGATAACTCCGGCGTTGAAGTCTATCCAGCCCGGCTTGTTCTTTGCCAAAGTGGAGTTGGTGGAAATCTTCATGGTCGGCACATAGGTTCCGAAGGGCGTTCCGCGTCCTGTGGTGAACAGCACCATGTGGCATCCGCAAGAGGCAAGGGCAGTGGCGGCTACAAGGTCGTTTCCCGGAGCAGACAGCAGGTTCAGTCCCTTTACTTTCAGGCGTTCGCCATACGGAAGTACCCCTTCCACGTAGCTTGTGCCGCATTTCTGTGTGCATCCCAAGGCTTTGTCCTCCAATGTCGAGATGCCTCCCGCCTTATTTCCCGGAGACGGGTTTTCACCTACCGGTTCACCGTGTGAGAGGAAATATTCCTTGAAGTCATTAATCAGCTTCACCGTGTCCTCAAACAGCTCTTTGGTGCGGCAGCGGTTCATCAGTATGGTTTCTGCGCCGAACATTTCCGGCACTTCCGTCAGTACGCTGGTGCCGCCTTGTGCTACGAGGAAGTCGGAGAACATGCCCAGTAGCGGATTGGCGGTGATACCGGAGAAACCGTCCGAACCGCCACACTTCAGGCCTACGCGCAGTTCGCTTAAGGGAATATCCTCGCGCTGGTCCTGGATGGCTTTGGAATAAAGTTCGCGCAGCAGCTCCATGCCTTCTTCGTATTCATCGCCCACCTTCTGAGTCACCATAAACTTTACGCGGTCCTGGTCATAGTCTCCCAGGAACTCGCGGAACACATCCGGCTGGTTATTCTCGCACCCCAAGCCTACCACGAGTACGGCTCCCGCGTTGGGATGCAGCACCATGTCGCGGAGGATTTTCTTTGTATTCTCGTGGTCGTCGCCCAACTGGGAGCAGCCGTAGTTATGGGGATAAGCCATGATGGCATCCACGCCCTTTCCGCCCGTTTCGCGGCGCAGGCCTTCGGCAAGCTGGTTGATGATTCCGTTCACGCAGCCCACTGTCGGAATAATCCATATCTCGTTGCGCACACCTACGTCGCCGTTCTTACGTTTGTACCCTCTAAAGGTCAGGTTTGGCGCGCCGGTATTGAGGTTTAGAGTTGTAGTATTGAGGTCTACGTTGACGGGGTTGTAAGTGTATTCCAGCAACCCGGACAAGTTGGTCTTGATATTGTTTTCATTCATCCAGTCCCCCTGCTTCTGCGCTTTCCGGGCGTGGCCGATGGGGTATCCGTATTTAATGACGTTTTCGCCTTCCGCAAAATCTTTCAGTGCAAATTTGTGTCCGGCAGGAACATCCTCATTCAAGGTGATTTCTTTTCCGTCCACCGTGAGTTTTTCACCAGCCGGAAGTGCTGTGATAGCCACTGCAACATTGTCGGCAGGATTGATTTTCAGGTACTTTGCCTCCATCTTTTGAAATTTTCCATTTACCATCTACAATGTACAATTTGGTTGCGCTGCATTAGTATTAGTCCCCTTCCGCATGGCCGAATTGTACATTGTAGATGGTACATTGTACATGCAACTATTTATTGTAATAAAACTCTATATTCTCCTTCGTCAGCAAGTCAATCGGCATGAAGTTTTCCCTTGTGATTTCCTTCTTCAGAATCAGGTATTCGCACAAAGCCTTGATGCCGTCGAATCCTTGCAGGGTGGGCTGCTGTGCTATGAGGAAGAAGATGCTTCCTTGTTTCAGACAGTCTACGTTGCGTTGCAGCAGGTCATAGCCCATCAGGTTGAAGTCTTTTTTCTGCTTCTTCAGCAGGTATTCCCCGATGATGTATGCTTTGGAGTTGAAGGTGATTCCGTTCTTTACGGTAGGATGCTCTTGGAAGAACTCGTCCAGCATCAGTGTGTCCTCGCTGTCGCGCTTGGCATGCAGGTCCAGTTCCCAGATGCGGCAGGCGGGATGATGCTCCTGCATGTATTCGCGGAAACCTATTTCGCGGCGTTCCTGCTGGTTCGACCCCACGATGCCTTCATTTATCTTGCGGAAGATGACGATTTCCTGCGCGTTTTCTCCGGCAAGCAGCATCAGCATGCGGGCGGCAAAATATCCGCTCTGGTGCGAGTTCTGCCCGTAGAAGGAGAGGGCGGGCTCTTCCTTTATGTTGGAGTCTATATATATATAAGGTATATTATGTTGCGTCAGCTCATCCGTGAAGGGCTTGGTGTATTGCGGAACGGTGGGGGCAAACATCACTCCGTCCGGCTCCAGTGCCAGAATCTGTCCGGAGGCTTCCGCGAATGAATGATAGTCATACGGGTCATAGTAGGAGAGGTGCACGGCCACGTTGAAGTCAGAGTAAGTCTCTACGGCGTTGTGTATGCCCGTCTCCACGTCTGTCCAGTATTCACCTTTCTCGTGCAGTGGCAGCAGGCAGGCAAATGCGTACTTCTTGTTCGAAGCCAGTGCACTGGCATACATATTGGGCTGGTAATCCAGTTGTTTCAGGATTTCTTCCACCCGCTTCCGGCTGGACTCGGACACACCGCTACGCCCGTGAATCACACGGTCGACGGTTCCCACGGATACATCGGCCATCTTGGCGATATCCTTTATTCTGACTCTTTCCATCTGTATATTTACGATTTAACGATTTACGATGTACGATTGATGTTGCTTTGGCTACGATTCTACAATGTAATCTCAATCGTCTAATCGTAAATCGTCCCATCGTACATCTTCTTGTGCTCGCACACAATTATAATCTTAATATTTTCGATACAAATATATGATAATTTTTTGTATTTCAAAAATTGTTGTATCTTTGTGCCCGTACACGAAGACTATGAAGAACGAATATTATTTTGATTTACTCTCCATAGTTTCAGGTGTTTAGGTTCTGTTTATACCTCGAAATGATAAATTGAAAGGAAACAAATTAATTTCATATTAAAATAAAACATAGAAAGATTATGGGAAAGAAAGTAGTTACATTAGGTGAAATCATGCTGAGGCTGTCTACTCCGGGAAACACCCGTTTTGTGCAGTCCGACTCTTTTGATGTGGTATATGGCGGCGGCGAGGCCAACGTGGCTGTCAGCTGTGCCAACTACGGACATGATGCTTATTTTGTAACCAAGTTGCCGAAACATGAAATAGGCCAGTCGGCTGTCAACGTATTGCGCAAGTATGGCGTAAAAACAGATTTCATTGCGCGTGGTGGTGACCGTGTAGGTATCTACTATCTTGAGACCGGTGCTTCCATGCGTCCCAGTAAGGTAATCTATGACCGTGCACACTCTGCCATTGCCGAGGCAGATGCGGCAGACTTTGATTTCGATGCCATCATGGAAGGTGCAGACTGGTTCCACTGGTCAGGTATCACTCCCGCCATCTCCGACAAGGCCGCCGAGTTGACCCGCCTGGCTTGCGAGGCTGCCAAACGTCACGGCGTTACGGTGTCGGTAGACCTCAATTTCCGTAAAAAACTCTGGACCAAAGAAAAAGCCCAGTCCATCATGAAGCCTTTGATGCAGTATGTGGATGTCTGCATCGGCAATGAAGAGGATGCTGAACTCTGTCTGGGCTTCAAGCCCGATGCAGACGTGGAAGGCGGCAAGACGGACGCTGAAGGCTACAAGGGAATCTTCAAGGCGATGGCGAAGGAATTCGGCTTCAAATACGTAATCTCTACGTTGCGCGAGTCTTTCTCCGCTACCCACAACGGCTGGAAAGCAATGATTTACAACGGCGAGGAATTCTACGAGTCAAAGCGTTACGACATCAATCCTATCATCGACCGCGTAGGTGGCGGCGACTCTTTCTCAGGTGGTATCATCCACGGCCTGCTGACAAAACCCAACCAGGGTGCCGCCCTCGAATTTGCAGTAGCCGCTTCCGCCTTGAAGCACACTATCAACGGTGACTTCAACCTTGTTTCCACAGAAGAGGTAGAAGCGCTGGCAGGAGGGGATGCAAGCGGACGAGTACAACGCTAAGCTCATTTACGATTTGACGATTTACGATGTACGATTGAAATTACTTCTACAGTGAACTCGGAGGAATTGAAAATACGATTGAAGGTGTTCTCTTTGAGAATAATCAAGATGGTAGATTGTATGCCTAATCGGATTTCGTCAATGGCTATAGCTAAACAAATAGTACGTTCAGGGACTTCACCTGCTGCCAATTATAGGGCAGCTTGTTTGGAAAAGTCTGATAAGGATTTTCTGAATAAACTGAAAATGGTAGAGGAAGAACTGGATGAAACTATACACTGGTTGGAAATTATTGCTGAAAGTGAGATGATTCCTGCTAATAAACTGCTTGGGTTGCAACAAGAGGCGCATGAATTGTATAAAATAATAGTGAGTTCTATTGTCACTACAAGAAATCGGTTAGCAAAGGAAGTTTGAATCGTCAAATCGTAAATAAAAAGAATAGATATAAAGTAAAGTAATATTAATCGTAAATCGTAAATCGTCAAATCGTAAATAAAAAGATGAGTAAATTTGATAAAATCTCAGTATTGAATAAGATTGGTTCTACCGGAATGGTGCCTGTCTTTTATCATAAGGATGCAGAAGTTGCAAAGAAAGTTGTAAAGGCTTGTTACGATGGAGGTGTTCGTGCGTTCGAATTCACGAACCGTGGTGACTTTGCCCACGAGGTGTTTGCGGAAGTTGTGAAGTTTGCGGCCAAAGAGTGCCCGGAGATGGCTATGGGTGTAGGTTCCATCGTTGACCCTGCTACTGCGGCGCTGTACTTGCAGTTGGGTGCATGTTTCGTTGTAGGCCCGTTGTTCAACCCGGAGATTGCCAAGATTTGTAACCGTCGCCTGGTAGCCTATACTCCGGGATGCGGAAGCGTTTCAGAAGTGGGCTTCGCGCAAGAAGTAGGGTGCGACCTCTGCAAGATATTCCCGGGCGACGTGCTTGGTGCCAAACTCGTGAAAGGTCTGCTGGCTCCGATGCCCTGGTCCAAGCTGATGGTGACCGGTGGGGTGGAGCCGACTCAGGAAAACCTGACCTCCTGGATTAAGGCGGGTGTGTTCTGCGTAGGTATGGGTTCCAAACTCTTCCCGAAGGATAAGGTCGCTGCCGAAGATTGGACTTACGTTACAGAAAAATGTAAAGAAGCTTTGGGGTATATTGCCGAAGCAAGAAAATAAATAAGAAATTCATTTTGTTTAAAGGTGTTTAAAGGGGACAGCCATCGAAGCGTTTCGGCGCTTCGGTGGCTTGTTTTTTACTGGAAAGTATACTCCCGATGAACAACAAACTGTTTATAAGTGTAAACTACACCCTTAAACTCTAAAACAATGTTATAAAACATGCGAAAAATGTGCCGGTATTTTGCGTGCGCGGAGAAAACACTTACCTTTGCAGTGCAGTTGGGAAACTGCATTTGGATTTGATAAATAATAAAAACAGTTTTCAATAAAGGATATTAGTTGTTAGGTAAAAGGATTGAAAATAGATTTTTTTCATAAGCTAAATGTTTTGAATAAATAGGTAAATTAGGTAAAGGTAAAAATTGGATTTTGAAGTTTTCAGAATAGGTAATTGAAGTTTTATTTTTCAGGTAAAGAGAAAGATTGATTTTTAGGTAACATTGACGCAGTTTAAAAGAAAAGCCTTTAAGGCTTTTCTTACAGGGGCGAGGGGTTCGTGAGAGCTTGCTCGTTTTTTTATTCCTATATTCTTCGTATTTTTAGTATATTTTGTCCAAACTCTACTTCTTTTTTGTATCTTTGTGTCGGATACCCATTAAAAACAAGCGGCAACTCTAAAGCTTAAATGGCTCTGATTTTGGAACATATATTGAATATACTCGATTGGCTTTTATACATATTGTTTGCAATAAACATACTGTATCTGTTGGTTTACAGTCTGGCGTCACGCCGGCGTGACCTGCCTCTGCCTCCTCCGGCCAAGGAACACAAGCGTTTTGCCATACTGATTCCTGCCTACCGCGAAGACGCAGTGATACACGAGTGTGTCCATTCATGTCTTGAGCAGGACTATCCCGCCGCCTGCTTTGATACGGTTGTCATTTCGGACCGTATGCAGCCCGAAACCAACGCTTCCCTCGCTGTGCTTCCTATCCGTCTGGTTGAAGTGCATTTTGAGAAAAGCACCAAGTCCAAATCCCTGAATGCCGCCATGGCTGCCATCGGCAATGACTATGACATCGCTTTGGTGCTCGATGCAGACAATGTCATCCCCTACGATTATCTGAGCGATGTCAACGACCTCTTCGCCAATCCGGAAGTCGAGATTGTGCAGACCCACCGGAGTGCCAAGAACCTGAACAATGACATGGCCCTGCTCGATGCCATCAGTGAGGAAATCAACAATACCATTTTCCGTCTGGGGCATGCCAAGCTGGGCTTGTCTGCCGCCCTTATCGGTTCCGGCATGGCGTTCCGTTATGACTTGTTCCGTGACACGATGGCGGACATCAAGGCTGTGGGCGGTTTCGACCGTGAATTGGAGCTGACCCTGCTCTATCGCGGCAAGCGTTTTTATTATCTGCCCGAAACCTTTGTGTTCGATGAGAAGATACAGAACACCGGTGATTTCTCCCGTCAGCGCCGCCGCTGGCTGTCGGCACAATGGTATTACTGCCAGACCTTTGCCAAATTCCTATGGAAAGCACTTGCTGCACGCAACTGGGACTTCTGCGATAAGCTTTTCCAGCAGCTTTCCATTCCCCGTCTGCTGCTGATGGGTTTCACGTTCTTTTTTTCCGTACTATTTACGATTTATCGCTGGACGTGGGGACTGAAGTGGTGGCTGCTTCTGGTTCTGCTTGCTGTGGCATTGCTCGTTGCCGTTCCCAAAAGATTCTGTACCAGCCGCCTGGCAATGGCCCTGCAAAAGATACCTTACACTTTCCTGCTGATGGCGGGAAATATCTTTAAGCTGCGGGGGGCAAACAAGAGCTTTATACATACAAAGCATGGGGTGGTCGAAAAATAGAAGAGGTGCATTTACGTGAAACAAATAAGTCTATAAGCAAACAAATGATATACGGAAAAATCACTTTAGAAGATTGGCGTACAGCCTGCGTAGAGGGGGAAGAGCCGGAATCTTCTTTTGAGAGTTATAATCTGAGGCTTTTCTTTTTCGGAACTTTGTATAATCGGGACACCTTGCAGGTAACCCCAGATGATACCAATGCCAAGCTTGCTGATTTGGAGACCACCATCAACCGGGTTATTCTATTCAAAGCCTCCCGCATGGCGCGGATGTTCGGCAATAATCTGGTGTTTCCTTTTATGGATATGGAACTTTTCCGTTTCCTGCAGGAGTTACCAGTCAGCCTGAAGTGCAAGGGGGACAGTGTGCTCGACATAGCACGCGGTCGTTCCGTTTCCAAGTATTTGCTGAAATATCATTATAAACCTTTGCTTCCCGAAGCCATTACGTCGAAAAAGAAGCAGGGCGGTTTTGCACCCATGCCGTTGTTCTTCCGCGACAAGGCACGGCGTGCCCGCTTCAAGGAATTTATCCTTTCTTCCGGCATTATGGGCGATTATCTGCGCCGGGATGCGGTGGAGAAGTTTCTTGCAGATTATGAACAAGTTGCAGATCAGGCAGGAGGTTGGTTCTGGTATAGGCAGAACAAGGCTTTGCAATACTTCAATCTGTTGACGCTTGTTGTGTGGTGGGAAGAGTTTGTGGAGGAACGGGAGGTGAAATTCTGAAAAATACGTTTAGTATTGTACCCACAATAATTATATTTTCTATCTTTGTAAGAAAAGCATGGAAATGGAAGATTTTAGTAATCAAGATACTCATATTTATGATGATGAAATAATCATTCGGGTATTGAATGATATTTTTGAACGTTACTTCTTCCTTCTTCAGGACTTTTACGTTTCTTTTAAAGCAAAGACAGATGAATAGAGTCTTATGGCAGCAATATGGATTGAGTGAAATAAATGGGAAACGTATTATGGACGTTTTTTCCCGTTTTTCAGAGGTGCAAGAAGCTGTATTGTTTGGTTCCCGTGCCAAGGGCAATTATAGGCAGGGCTCGGATATTGATATTGCAGTAAAGGGAACGGTTTCTAAAGATGTCTTGTCAGCGCTTCTTGTTGCTTTCGATGAAACGGTATTGCCTTATTTTGTTGATATAGTGGTTTATGACCATATCAAGAATATAGCATTGAAAGAACATATCGATAGGGTGGGAATTTGTATTTATTCGGCATTATGAAAGTATCTGTCATCATTCCCGTTTACAATGTTGCCAAGTATATAGAGCGATGTTTGTTGTCTGTTCTGAACCAGACTTGGCAGGATTTGGAAGTAATTTTGGTGAATGATTGCACTCCGGACGGCTCTATGCAGATAGTAAAAAAACTTATATCATCGCATCCGCGCGGAGCAGTGGTGAGGTGCCTGGAGCATGAAAAGAACAAGGGACTTTCTGCTGCAAGAAACACCGGTATTTCAGTGTCTGTGGGCGATTATCTGTACTTCTTGGATAGCGATGATTATATTCCTGCGAATGCAATAGAGCTTTTGGCAGAGGCAGCGAGGCAGAAGCAAACGAATTTTGTGATAGGCAATTATGAGGTGACCGGCGCCAGACGTTGGGCTCCTCCTTTATCATTAGGTACCGGGCTTTATGAAGGGAATGCTCTTGTACTTTCCAATTATGTGCAGGAAAAATGGTATGTCATGGCATGGAACAAACTGGTGAGTCGTCCTTTCGTTTTGCAGCATCAACTCTATTTTCAGGAGGGCATCGTACACGAAGATGATTTATGGTCATTCAAGCTGGCATGTATGGCTCAAAGTATGTATGTTGTTGATGAGACCACTTACTATTATTCTATGCAGCCGGATTCCATCATGCGGGCGCCGTCTATGCGTAATTTGGAATGTCGTGTGCTGGTGCTTGGATATATCTATGATTTTATCCGGTCTTCCCGGTGCTTGCAGGATAACCGGCAGATATACATATTCTTTGAAAACTTGAAGGCTAAATATTTTGACCGTATTCTGTATTTCACGAAAGATAAATCTTTTTATTATCAAAGTTATTTGGTCTTTCGGAGCAAAAAGTATGCATCTTTGTTTAAAATGGTGGGGTTACGGCCCGTATGGAAGCTGATGTTGCAGAACATCCATTATGCGCTTCCTACATATGCCGGCTATTTGTATTTTAAGGCTTTTGTGAAGTCAGCCTATTATTTGCTGGTGATTTCTATAAAAATGAAGGCTGTGTTGCGTGTAAAATGAGCGAATATGAGTAATGTCCCGGAAATATCCATTATAGTACCCGTCTATAAAGTAGAAGAATATTTGTCACAGTGTATTGACAGTATTCTCGTACAGACATTTACAAACTTTGAATTGTTGCTGGTAGACGACGGAAGTCCTGACCGTTGTGGGGAAATGTGCGAAGAGTATGCTCAAAAGGATGAGAGAATAAGAGTCTTCCATCAAGAAAATGCGGGGGTCAGTACTGCACGAAATAAAGGATTGGCTGAGGCATATGGAAAATATATTGTTTTTGTAGATTCGGATGATTATATCTTACCTGCATATCTGGAAGATCTATATAATGAATTGTCTGAACATAAAGGAAGTGGGGTTGTAATAGAATCAGTCATAAAACTATATCCTAATGGAGTTATGCAACCATCTGTTTTCCCGAATTTAGATTTTTCTTCAGAGGACAGATTTCGCGTGTTGACAGACTTAGTAGATAAGAATATAGGTTATCCTCATAGTAAGATATATAGTAGAGATATTATAAAAAAGTATAGTCTTTCATTTTTGTCATCAATATCTTTGCTGGAAGATTTTTTCTTTTTATTGGATTATATTCAATATGCTGATTTTATTTTGATACGTAATATTTCCAATTATATATATAGAGTAGAATATTCTGATACGGCGTTATCTGTTTGTAATAAGTCGTTGAAAGAGGAATGTGAGATATTCCAGAATTATTATTATAGAGTGATTTTGTATCAGCAAGAATATAATCTAAAAGCAGATGATTTACAATTGGTTTGGAAGGAACTGAAAATATTTTTTCATCGTATTTTGCTGTCTTTATATGTTAGTTTACCAAAAGAATCTTATAAGTTACGAAAAACTTTTTTGAAATCATTGGTACTGACATATTCCGATTGGATAAAATATTGTTTTCGTCCTGACTACTTGTCAGATCGGATTGCTCGATTTTTGTTGTTGAATCGTTGTTATCTGTTTTTTGATTTATGGATGAGAGGCTTGTTGAAAATACAATTTGTATATATGTTTGGTTCAAAAAGGAAATAAATTATGAAAATAGTATTGCCATGTTGGGGATTAGGAAATGTTATGTTTCAGTACGCATTTTTATGTGAACTGCGTTTTAGAGGAAGAGAAGCTTGTTGTTTCTTATTACATAAAAAATTACGTTTTGAACATAATGGATATGAGCTTGATAAATTGTTTAAAGTACATCCTTATAAAGGACTTAATATTTTCCAAAGGATATATATACGTTTAGTAGAGTTCTTGGGGGCTATGGAATTACCTTATTTTAAATTAATCAGCCTTTTCTTTAAAGAGGTAAGTGTTAAAGAAAATTTTATATATTATGATGAGGTATTTCAACATCCACATGAAAATTGCTATTTTAAAGGAACTTGGCAGAGTCCTTTGTATTTTGTTCATGCCAAGCAAGAGATATTGGATACATTTCGATTTGACAAAAGAATGATTTCTTCTTATACAAGAGATGTTTTAAACCAAATAGAAAAGACTCCTAACAGTGTAAGTTTGCATGTACGTCGCGGTGATTATTTGAAACCAGATTTTGAAGGATTGAGTAAATGTTGTCCTAACGATTATTTTGAAAGGGCAATTCAATATATGAAAGAGCATATGGATACCCCGGTTTTCTATGTCTTTTCTGATGATATGGATTATGTGAAGGAAAATATAAAGTTGGAAGACGCTTTCTATATTGATGGTAATAGGGGGAATGATTCTTGGCAAGATATGTTTCTAATGAGTTCATGCAATCATAATATTATAGCTAATTCTACATTTAGTTGGTGGAGTGCTTTTCTTAATTCCCATGACAATAAAATTGTTATTGCACCAAAACGCTGGTGGTATTATTTTGAGACGGATGATGTTGTACCGGAAGAATGGATAAGAATGTAAATAAGAAAAATATGGAACAAAAACCATTAATATCAGTAATAGTACCTATATATAAAGTAGAAAAGTACTTATCATATTGTATAGAAAGTATATTAAAACAAAGCTTTACAGATTTTGAACTGTTGTTAATAGACGATGGTAGTCCTGATGATTGTGGAGTAATCAGTGATAATTGGGCTAAAAAAGATCGACGGATTCGTGTTTTTCATCAGAAGAATGCAGGTTTAAGCGCTGCGCGTAATAAGGGATTAGATAATGCAATAGGTCGCTATGCGGTATTTATTGATTCGGATGACTATGTCGATATTGATTACTTGATAAACCTTTATCGCTTACTTCCTGATTCTCAGATTGGTTTAGGATTTACAGTTCAGGGATATAAAAGGTGTCAAGAAAATGGGAAGGCAATAAAGTCTTTTAATTTCTTTTCTCATGTTTATACTCAGGCGGACATTCCTTCTTTATTTATTGGGAGTGAGATTTACAATATGTTTAGTGCTTGTGCAAAATTATTTGATTGTTGTTTTTTGAATAAATATCATTTGCGTTTTAATACTGCTCTTCGTTTCTCTGAAGATGTGTTATTTGTATTGGAATGTATGTCATGTTGTGATTATATTTCGGTCGGGAATAAAGCTGATTATAATTATATAAGTTATGAAGGCACTATGTCGAAAATAGTGACTCCGTTTGTATCTGAATATACAACTTTTTTTTCATGTAAAACTGTTATAAATCAATATATAGCAAATGTGAAACTGACATCAGTGCAACAACAAGGTATATTTAAGTGCATTCATTTACTGTTTTGCCGTACATTGAAATCTGATTATCATTATTTGGATACTATTTCTGGAACCACTCGAAGAAAACATTTGCGCTGCTTGATTAAAAGTAATATGGACTACCTTGTAAAATATTATGTTCCTGATTATTTAATAGATAAAATTGGACGTTTTTTACTGATGACCCATAATGTTTTTCTGTATGATATGTTCTTTATTACACTGTTTAAATTGAAAGTAAGGAAAATGTTTTGTCCACCTGGTGCATTTTAGTAGAAGTTATTTATGTAATATCCGTCTAATAAATGTACGTATACTTCGTGTAAATAAGAAGAACAGTATAACAGCGAACAAAAGGTAAGTTATGCATGAAATAGTTGCATATAGAATCCAATTGTTGAAAGAAACTTCAGGTGAAAAATCTTGTGCTGGCCATAAATATATACAAACTATTGCTGGTAATATAATTAATATCATATATTTTATATATCTCACCCAGTAATGGATAACTGAAATTTTAAATCCTTTACTATAAAGGAAGTAAGGTTTCCAAATACCTACAATTAAGATAAGGCTTGTGATATTTCCCATCAATATTCCTGGGAGTCCCCATAAATACCCCCCAATAATTGCTACAGTCAAATTAATTACGACCTCTGCAATAGGTGCCCATATGTCATGAAATAAACCGTATCCTTGTAAAAATTGGTCAGTTGCTCCTCTTGTATATCCAACGAATGAGTTGAAAATAATCAAGAATAGAATATGATTAGGCATAATATATTCAGCTCCTAACCATAGTGAAATAAAAGCTTCTGTCAGTTGATATAGGCAGAAAGAAATTGTGCCGGCAATAAGAAAACGAAAACTTAAGAGCTCCCAGAAAACGATTTGAATGTGTTTGGTATTTCCTTCAGCAATAAGGTTGCCTACTCCGGCGCTGGTACTACTGAGCAGATTATTGATGAGTTGGGCTATCTTATCAATAATGAGTGTATAGTTATTATAATAGGCTACAGTTTTCAGTGATACAAATGCATATATGAGGAAAGGGGTTGTTTGAAATTGTACAAAACATGCTATCTTATGTATGAATAACTGTTTGGTGTATTTGATGATTTCAGGATATTTTTTGAGTAGTGATTTTCCTTGTTTGACTTCGCTATGGAGCCATGGGTATGTTTTTTTTATTCTCCAGTTTAGAATAAAAGTATAAGTTATGCCTAATATTAACTCCATGCTAATCCAAAGATAGTAATTTCCTGTATAGTAAGTTAGAGTCATTTGTATTAGGGTTTTTAGCAATACAGCACTTTGATAGTATGCAGTCACTACATAATTTCTTTGGTCGGCGCCTAATAAAGTTTGTTTGTAATTAGCAAAATATCCGATAAGTGAAGTTGTTAAATATGAAAAATAGGCAAAATAGATAACTGATAGTTGAAACTCTGTATTTGAAAATATTAATGGCAAAAAACATGCAAGTAGGCATCCAGCTCCTAATATACTTAGTCCAATCCAACGGTAGATGTATCCGAAGACAGAAATTATTTCATTGATTTTATTTTCATCATGTTGATATAAGGGTTTGTATAATACATATCCTATAGCCATGCCGATGCCCAGTTCTGCGAGATTCAGAAATCCTAAAAGATTAAGTAGAGTACCGGTTAATCCCATAAAATCAGCACCAAGTGTATCTAAAAAAATTTTTCTGGAGAAGAAGGATAGTGCAAGATTTAGAAAATAGAATATCATATTAACCCGAGCATTAAGCAATGATTTCTTTACGCGTGATTCATGTGGCATATCTTTTCTTGTATTATTGAGCAAAAATAACAATAAAATGGTTTGTATGTAGAAAGATGAACAACTTTTTTTATCTTTGCTCTGAATAAGATTCAATGGATAGGATATTAAAAATAGTATATTGTAATCCTGCACTTCATGTTTCAGGGGGTGGGGAGCGTGTTCTCACAGTCAAAGCAAATTATTTTGCTGAAAAATTGGGCTATGAGATACATATTGTCACAACTGATGGAGGGAAATATCCTCCTTTTTTCACTTTACATCCTTCTGTCAAAGTACATCAGTTGAATATTAACTATGATGATTATTTTTCTCCTTGTAGACGTGTTTGGGAGTTCTTCCATAAACGTTACCTACATAAGAAACGTTTGAATAGATGTCTGAATAAGATTAAACCGGATATTACGGTGATTATGACTCGTAGGGAAGTCGGATTCATTGCAAGTATGACTGATGGAAGTGTGAAGATTGCAGAAAATCATGTTGATAAGAGCCGTTATATGGATTCGATGAATCCACATTTGTCGAAATTCCTGCCGATGTGGTTAAAACGTAGATACCGGGAAAATATTATCGCTTCATTAAGTAAGCTTGATAAGTTTATTCTGTTGACTCATGAAGATGAAAAAGCTTGGACGGAACTGCATAATTTGGCGGTTATTCCTAATCCACTAACTATCATTCCTGATGGGGTATCACGATGCGAGAATAAACGGGTGATTGCGGTGGGAAGGTATGAGCATCAAAAAGGGTTCGATTTGCTGTTGAAAGCTTGGAAGGAGGTGGCTAATACGCATAAGGACTGGACAATGCATATATATGGAGAGGGGATATTGAGAGAAAATTTGCAGAAACAGCTGATTTCTTTAGGATTAGAAGACTCATGCTTTTTAGAACATCATACTTTGCAGATAGGCGAATGTTTTAAAACAAGTTCATTGTTTGTTTTAAGTTCTCGTTTCGAAGGGTGGGGGCTTGTCATTGTAGAAGCTATGGCATATGGATTGCCAGTTGTGTCATTTGCTTGTCCGTGTGGACCAAAAGAAATTATAGTTGATGGAGTGGATGGTTTTTTAGTAGAGCCTCAAAATATCAAGGAACTAGCCTGTAAAATATCTTATGTAATTGAAAATGAGGAAATTCGTAAAACTATGGGATACCAAGCCTCTGTAAATGTTCATAGATACGATATTGAAAGGATTGTTCCGAGATGGGTACAATTATTTGAAGAACTCACAATATAAAAAGAGTAGATATTTTGTATGGATAAAGTAACATTGGGGATTCCCATATATAATGCTGCAAATCTTGTGGAACGGACATTGCTGTCTGCTCTTAATCAGACGTATCCGAATATTGAATTTATTTTTGTAGATGATAAAGGTAATAGTATGGATATTGTTCGTCGGATAATAGCAGAGCATCCCAGAAGAAATGCTGTACGTATTATAGATCAAAAACATAATCAAGGGACTGGTGCTGCGCGTAATGCCATTGTTACGTATGCTACGGGGAAATATCTTTTTACAATGGACTGTGATGATGTGATTATACCTGATTGCATTGAGATACTTTATCGGAAAATGGTGGAACACCCAGTTGATTTTGTAGCAGCATCATTTGTCCGTAAAGATGTACAAGGGAATATATATCCGGGTGGATGTCAATATGACGATGTTTTAGTTGAAGAAGGAGATTATGCTGTTGCTCAATATCGTTATGGGCAAGGAAAAAATATATTTGTCGCAACTTGGAATAAGCTCTATCGGACTGATTTTTTACGTAAAAATAAAATATGTTGTGTACCCCATTACTTGATTGATGACCCTTGGTTTACATATCAGGTTATTATAAGAGCACGTTCTTGTCGTCTAATATCTGATTGTACTCTATTTTTTACATACAATCCTTTATCTGTAACAAGTGTCAAAGAACAAGATGGATATACGACATTTCTTGGAGAACAGTATTTGGGAACTCAGAGGTTAAAAGCTGATTATATATATTCATTGGCAGAACAGCCTTTTTATCCAGGAGCTCTGGTGGATTTATTGAAAATGAGTCTTTATCATCTTTATAGAGTGTATGCATCATCTAAAATAGCAGAAAGTGAAAAGGAATATTTTCTACAAAGCTTCTTGGAAATTCGTTTTTTATCGCCCAGACATTGGAATTTTATGAGCAAAAACACATATAAACTATTGCCATTACTAACTTTTTATGCTTTGCCGATGATGGTGAAAAAAGGATTGGTAAAAAGTATAGTAAGAGTTGATTTGCGAAGTATATTGCATCGTTGGTTTCACTTTTAGACAGAAGATTATGGTATCAATTATAACAATCAATTATAATGGATGGAAAGATACTTGCGAGCTGATAGCATCTTTAAATCAATTTGAGGAGTATCCTTACGAAATAATTGTTGTGGATAATGCATCAAAAGGTGATGATGTGAAATTGATAAAAGCAACATGTCCAGATGCAATAGTTGTTAGCAGTGATAAGAATTTAGGCTTTGCCGGAGGCAATAATTTAGGATATCAGTACGCAAAAGGTGACTATATTTTCTTCTTAAATAATGATATGGTGATAAAAACACCAATATTGGAGAATATGGTTAATCGCTTGAAAAATAAATCATTTGCAGGGGTGTCACCTTGTATTGTATTCTTATATAAGCCAGATATAATCCAATATTATGGATATTGTGAAATGACGCCCATAACATTAAAGCATACAACGGAGAGCTTTGATCCTTCCCGTCGTGGGGATTTTATGTTTCCGCATGAAACTGAGGTATTACATGGAGGAGCCATGATGGTACGTCGTGAAGTGATAGAGGAGGTTGGGACGATGACCGAGGTCTATTTTCTCTTTTATGAGGAGTTTGATTGGAGTCGCCGTATGCGTGAAGTCGGTTATAAGTTATTTTACGAACCTACTTCAGTTGTATACCATAAAGAAAGTATGAGTATTCCTAAAGAAACCCCATTTCGTGAATACTATTTGACCCGTTCACGGCTAATTTATGCTTGGCGTAATTGTCAGGGCATTGATAAATATTTGGCTTGTGGGTATCAATTATTTTTAGTAGTACCTAAAAGAGCTTTTTTATATTTAATAAAGAAAAGATTAGATTTGGCAAAAGCTGGTTGTACAGGAATTCTTTCTGGTTTATTTTTGTGCTTGAAAAAAAAATAGAGTTCATTTTTATTCAATCTTCCCTCGACTATACTCTTTTTCTCCAACGAGAGGTTCATCCCCATGCGGTACTACCTATTGCAAACGGTAGGGCATATAGTAGGGAATCAAGTATTTGATGAATCCTTCGGCCACTTCTTTGTTGGGGAATCCCAGCCGATAGATGTTGAATTCTTCATCATATTCCTTTATCGTGAGGTAGCCACTTTGGTAAATAACGGCAATGGGATTATCCTTGAACGACTCCACGTATGTCAGTGTCTCTGCAGTCACCCCTTCGCTCGTCAGGTCGGGCAGGCAGAAGTTGTCTTCCTTCAGCAGTTTCACAAGGTAGGTGGGGTCTCAAACCAGTAGCTGCCGAACTCCAGGGAGCGGAACGTATTCAGCAGGCTGAAGGGATTATACAGGTTGGTTCCGTTCTGGCGGAAACGGTAGCCGTCGTACCGTTCTTTCAATCGCCGGCAGGCTTCGTCGTAGGTGATGTCGTAATTTTCGGCTATCCGGTGTAGCGGTTCCTCAAAATAGGTATGTATCTCCTTGTCCGTCATGCCGCAGAGGGTCTGGAACTGTCGGTCCATAGAGAGGTCTATCAGGTTGTTCAGGTCGTTGAACACGCTGACTTTTCCGAATTTTGTCACTCCCGTCAGAAATCCGAAGCGGATATATCGGTCCTGCGTCTTCATTACGGAGTAGAAGGCTTTGAGCGTGTTGCGGTATTCGTTTTGCAGTTCTTCGTCACCAATGGCCTGGAGCATGGGTTTGTCGTATTCTTCTACGAGGATGACCACGCGCTGGCCGGTCTGCTCGTAGGCGCGGCGGATGATTCCCTTGAAGCGCAGTTCGGGGTTGACTTCGCTGGAGACGGTTCCGTAGATGTTTTCCCATTGGCAGAGGGTATCGTTCAATACATTGATAAGGCTGTTCTTTTCATCGTATTTGCTTGTGTTCAAATCCAAATGCAGTACCGGATATTTCGTCCATTCTTTTTCAAGCCGTTCCATTTCCAGTCCCTTGAACAGTTCCTGCTGCCCGTTGAAGTAGGCTTGCAGTGTGCTGATGAGCAGACTCTTTCCGAATCTCCGTGGGCGGCTCAAGAAGTAGTAGTTACTTGTATTGACCAATTGGTGAATCAATGCAGTTTTGTCTACATAGGTGTACTCACCAAGACGGATTTTCTCAAAACTCTGTATCCCAATAGGGTACTTCATACGGCTGAATTTTGTTTGATGGGCATTTTGCTTAATTAAAACAAATGTATGAATAAAAAATGAGGTGGTAAAGCTTTTGTCCTTATAGGGCGATTTTTCTCATAATCTTCAATTCCAGTCCTGTTCTGTTTTTGAAATCCTGTATATGGCAGTTATAATTTGCACTGAAAAATGGCCGTTGCCTATTACATATATAGGCCTTTACGGAACAAAAATCTTGAATGAAGAGGTTCTACTTATATGTTCTACGGTTGCAGCCAGTTGTTCACAGCCTGTCTTTACCCAACCTCTATATTGTCTGTCCTTCAATTCTACAAAAATCAGCTCATCGTCATAATGGAGCAACCCGTCACACACCTGTTGGGTTTCTTCCTCTTTCCCGGTTTTCAAGACCAAGCAATGGTCTATTCCATAGAAACCTATTGGTTTTGAATCAGGATTATCGACAATTCCTATCCATTTGGATTTATCTGCCTCGTCAATATAAGCGGGATTCCTCGCCGGTGGAGTATCATCACATAGCCCGAATAGCTCTTTATTGGAAACACTTCTTCCGTTATTTTCCATATTTATCTTCAAGTTGCAATAGTTCCGTAAACAAATAGCCGCTTTCTGCCAGAAGTTCATTCAGATAGTTCTCATCAGAAGGAAGTCCACAGTAATCTGCCAATTTGGATACAGTTCCCCGATTATTTATCTCGTATATTACCAGGTCATCCGGAGATAAAAGAGATTTTATCGGGACGATTCTGTCCAATTCCTTCAAATCGCTTTCTGTTCCGGCAACTCCCATCGTTGTGTCAACTTGTTTAGCCTTGACAGCCAATGACAAATCATTTATGATGTACGGGCTGTGGGTGGTTATAACCAGCTTGTTTTCTGCCGAATAATTATTGAACTCCAATAAGCTATACAACATATTCCGCTGTGAAACCGGAAACAGATTTTGTTCCGGCTCTTCAACGATATTGATAAAAGCCGTTTTATTGAACTGTGAAGATACTGCCGACAGAGCAATCCTTCTCTGCTCGTCGGTCAGAGTCGTATCAGCCCAAATGGATTTGACGGCATCATTAAAGCGTTGGGATTCATTATGGCTCATTTTTTGCGGATTCTCAACCTGTCTTCTTACAGCATTGGCCAGATAGTAGGAAACCAGATAGAGAGGAACCAGTGACTGGAATCCACTCGATGCTTCCGACAGTTCCACCTGATAATCGCTTCCGGTCACATTTATCACGTCATGCTGCTTGTCATATTTTATTTCTGCATCATTAATCGGCAGAGACAGGCCATCCTTGATTTCATCCTTAGCATTATTGAACTCTGTAATATATTCCAGCAGCGAATCCGGCAAAGACTTGAACGACTTGGCTTCTTTTATGATACTGATAAAATTTCTCTCGGCAGGCACGTACATTATCTGTGGCAGGAAATACTTCCGGGACTGCTTTTCGGATATCTGAAAGTCACCTTTCTGATATTTCATTGAATAAGCCTCACCTTCATATTCTATTTCGGCAGCATCGCTGTGGGCATTGTTAAAAAAGTAATTTGCTATACGGTGGTATCCGCAATAGGTCTTTCTGAACTTTACTGCAGAAAAGTCACTTATTGCATAATCGCCTCTGACCAATGCTTTCTCTATCCAAGTGAAAGTGGAAATCAATTTGGCGACACAACTTTTACCGCTTCCTTGATTCCCGATGAATACAGAAACTTTCTTTATGTCTATCCAACCGTCATCATCCGGACAGCCTTGCTTGATGGGGCCGAAATTCTTTATTCTTATTTTTGTCATATATTAGGTATGAAACACATTTGATAGTAAAGATACTATATTTTATTAAAAGAGAGGGTGTATACCCTCTCTTTTCTTGGTTACCACTTCTCTTTTTTTACTTCAAAACACGGGCATTGTTTCGTCCATTCCATCGGTTCCACCTCTCCGTTGTTGTTCAGGTCGGGGCTGAGGTCGCGATGTCCCGCCACTTTTGCTTCCGGATAGTCCATCAGCAGCGCGCGTACCAGTACGCGGAGTGAGTGGCGTTGCCATTCGGTGCGCGTGTCTTTGGGATTCCCGTAGTGGTCCAATCCGCCTTCGTAGGCGATTCCTATACTGTGGGCATTGTAGCCGCGTGCGTGGGCGCCGGCCCTCTCGACCGGGCGTGTAGTCAGGATTTGTCCGTCACGGCGGATGTAGAAATGATAGCCGGTGCCGTCAAATCCACGTCGGCGGTGCGCGGCTTCCAGGGCCTGACCGGTAAAGGGACGGTCCTCGCACGTGGCGCTGCAATGTATCACAATCAAGTCGATTTTTCTCATTTTTTTCTACTGTATGCCTTTGGGGGCTGTTCGCTAAAGGGAACCACCACTGTTCATGGCGTGTGCGCTGAATGCGCCCAAAAGTGCCGAAGCTACAGCAATGATTACTTTCAGAATTTTGTCCCAGGCTGATGATTTTGTACTCATGATGTTTAATCCTTAATCCCTAATTCTTACTCCCTCTTTTTTATCCCAACGGATTCTCCCCCTGGTCTCCGTCCGAACCTCCACTACCGGGGGTGTTGTCGCCGGAACCGCCTCCGGAGCTGTTCTTGTCTTCGGATACAAGCTCAAAGACGAGGTTGTTGGCTCCGCCTTTGGTGGTGGCGTTGGCGTCGTTCACCAGTCGGAGGGTGTTGGCCACCTTGAAGCGGATGTTGACGCGCTCAATGTTCTTTACGGTACAGTCTTTGGCCACTTCGGTGGCACGGCACTTGAAGGTGGTGTGGAAGATGCCGAAACCGTCCAGACGGACACTGTTGCCGTCCGTAAGCGTCTGGCGCATCTGCCGTACGATGGCCTTGCCTACGTGTTCCACGTCTTCGGCCGACATGGCGCCCAGCGCTTCAATGTCTTGTGCTATACGGGCAAGGTCGAAGATTTTGGCATCTTGGGGCTTGCGTTTCAGGGTGTGGACCATAGGGGAGTTACTGTCCCCGATTTTCTTGTGGCGCTGTGTGCGCACTACCAATGCTGTTGACATGTTGATTAATTTTAAATTTAGAATTGTTCATTTCCGAAGTGGACAGCGGTGTCTCCGCGGCGATGGCCTCTGCTCCGTTTCGTTGATACAAAGATAGGACATGGGGCAGGGAAGGATGGAGGTTGGGGGAGGAAGGAGGAGGAGGGGGGAGGATAAGGGAGGTTATTGGGGATTAAGGATTAGGGGTTAGGGATGTGCGGTCATCGCTTACGTTATGTTATGATTTTAGGCACGGATTTCGCGGATTACGCGGAAAAGATAAAGAAAAATCCGTGTTATTCCGCGTAATTCCGCGCCCTGAAAGAGAGCATGACAAGGTTTTTTCGGGCAGTCCGGAGAGTCCGGCTTGATTTTACATAGGCCGTAATTCCACTGTCCCATGGCTGCTGCAATTCGATACAGGGTGGAAACCGTAGGAACTGTAAGTCCTCTTTCTATTCTTGAAATATAACCTTTGTCGGCTCCTATACGTTTGGCAAGTTCCGCTTGTGTAAGCCTTGCATTTTTACGGGCATCCAATAGGATTTGGGCATTGTACTCTTCCCATGCTTTTTCGCGGTTTTTTTCACGTTCGGGAGTCCCTTCTTTAATTTTAAAGCCTTTTTAATTTCACTGTCAGGTGTTTTCTGTGTCTTCTTTTTGAATGCGTTAAAAAGTACAACAATATTAAGGATTAAGGATTAGGGATGAGCTTGTGTTCATTAATCATTAATCACTAACCCTTAATCCCTAATCCTTCCCCTTTCCTTCCTTTCCTTTTAAGAAGGCTCCCCGAAAACATCAATCATCAGCTGTACTTGTGCGGGCGTGTACCGTCGGCAATAGGGGTTCATGCCCGTGGCAAGCAAGCGTTGTTCCAGACCGGGGGCGGTGCGTATCCATTCGTTCAGCTGGTTGACGGCAGTCTGCTGGGCAATGCCCGGAAGGTAGTACATGGCCAGTTCGCCTTTCCCGTAGCTGCGGACGGGGAAACGGGGCTCTGCAAAAGAATCATTCTGTTTCATCATTATTCTTAAAGTTCAGGTTATATGTTTTTTAAGTTTCGCATGTCTTTGACCTGCTTTCAGTGAACAAGTTGACAAGGCTATAAGGGGGAGACTGCATCTTCTTCCTGCCTTGTAAAGATACGGATTTTTACTCGAATAACCTACCTTGTTCCTCACTATTTTTCAACCAATTTTCGTTGTCGAACTGCGTGTTCACCGGTCCCGGTCTGTCCCCTTCGGGGGTGGGGATATAGGCTTCCTCGCAGGGCCAGTAGCGGCCGTTCAGGTGGTTGTAGACGAACTTGGCATCGGTGTGTGCGCTGCCCAGATGCTTGAAGCGGACTTTCTCGATGTAGACGGTGACCATCTGCTTGGTGTCGTTGCGGTCTACCACGAGACAGAAGTCGGACATGTTGGCGAAGTTGGCAGAGCCGTTGATGTCGTTCATCTCGACACGGCGCAGGGTGCCGTCCTTTTCGTTGCGGTTCACCTTGCGGGGATGGGCCACGAGGATGACGAGGCACTGGTTGAGGATGGCGAAACGTCCCAGCTTGTTCAGGGTGTCGGTGATGTAGGCCATTTCCGTCTGCCCCGGTTCCAGATGTTGCTCCAGGCGGTTCATGGGGTCGATGATGAGGATGCGCACCCCTTTGCGGCGCACCACCTGGCGGGCTTTCTCCAGGATGTGGTCGATGCCGTAGCTCCCGTCGTCGGGCAAGATGTGCGACACGTTGCGGTCCAGCCAGCCCACCGCCTGCTCGTAGACGGCTTCCGTCATGCCCGGTCCGGGGGTGAAGCGGTGGCCGGTCAGCTTCTCCGCCAGCTTGTGCAGGTGGTAGGCGATGGGCATGTTTTCGGGGCTGAAGAAGGCGATTTTCCACTCGTGCCGCAGGCAGAGGCGCAGCACCAGTTCGTCGGTGAATTCGGACTTGCCGTCGCCGGGGCGTCCGGTGATGACCAGCAGGCGGCGAGGTTCGAGGGTGCAGTGCTCGTCGAAGTTGTCCCAACCGGTGTCGGCACCGCGTTGCAGGCCGTTCTCGTAGAGGGAGCGCAGGTCGTCGCGGCAGTCTTCGGCGGTGAAGATGCCTTCGAGGGGGACTTCTTCGGCCTGCTCGATGCAGATGCGGAGGCTTTCGACACCGAATTTCACCAGGTGTTCGTTGGCATCCTTGCAGCCCTCGCCGAAGTGCACGATGCGGCAGCGTTCCACTCCGAGGCGACGCGTGAGTTCCTGCCGGAGCGACTGCCCGGCAGGGTCCTCGTCTACGGCGATGTAGATGGCCTGCTTGTCTTCGAAGTGCGACTCGACGAAGCGGTCCAGCCACGTGAGGTTGCTCTGGGCGCCGGCGGGCACGGAGACGACGTCCTTGCGTCCGGCAGCGATGACGGCTGCCGCGTCGAACTCGCCTTCGGTGATGATACACTCCGGGGTGTCCAGGATGCTGTCTACGTTGTAGGGGATGAGCTCGGCTCCCTTCACCATCATGAAGTGCTTCCGGGCGCTGCGGTACTTGGTGTTGACGAGTGTCCCGTTCTCGAAGTAGTTGAAGCAGATGCAGTTCTCTTCTTGGCCGGTTTCGGGCAGGCGCACCGTTTCTTCGGTGATGCGCAGGGCGCGCAGCAGTTCCTGAGGCAGGCAGCGTACGGTGGTCCAGTAGCGTTCCAGATTCTCGGAAAGTTGCATCCGGGCAGGGTCGAAGGCGGGGCGGCGGAAGTGCTGGGGCGGTGCGGCGGGTTTTCGGCGCATGTCGCGGCGTTGCTGCTTCAGGCGCTCTTCGGCGTCGTCGGGCACGTAGAACTTGTAGCCGCAGTGGTGGCAGTAGCACAAGCCTTTGTCCAGATCTACGGAGAGTGATTTGTTGCCTTTGTGTCCGCGGGTGTCGTTGCATTGCGGACAGATGGTCTTGATTCGGCCGCTGATGCGGCCACGGGTGTCGATACCGTGTTGATGGAAATTTCTCATAATGATTTTAGTTTGTTTGACAGAAGAACAAAAGAACCTGTTTGTTTTCTTGTTTTGTCTTTTTGTTCTTTTGTCTGAAAAATGATTATACATGAATGGTTTCACCCCTTCCAATGCCACACTTCGCGGGGGGAAATGCCACACTTCACGGGGGGAAATGCCACACTTGGGACATGCTGAGGTGTGGCATTCGGGGTGCTGAGGTGTGGCATTCGGAACGTTGAAGTGTGGCATTCCGGATGCCGGAGTGTGGCGTTTCAGCCGGGTTTCTGCTTCGGCTTTTTCGATGAAGGCGGTGGGGTTTGCGAAGTCCACGAACGGGCCGTTTCGTTCCAGAAGGCGGTATTGTCCGGTCGGGGTGGCGCTCCGTCGGGGATGGGGCAGCCCAGGTAGGTGCGCCGTCCGTCCACAAGCTGCTCGTAGCGGTAGGGGTCGGGAGGTGCGGCGGCGGACTGCTGCTTTTCGAGGCCCTGCAACAGCATATGCAGCTCCTGCGAGGTGCGCTGGCCGGCTTGGGTGTAGAACGTGAAGTAGCTTCGCACTTCTTCCTGGCTGTTCATCCTCTCCTCTTTTCCGAGGAGTACGATGTGTTTCTTGAATTCTTCCAGTGCCGTATCAAAATGCTTGTTCAGCAGGACACTGTAGCCGCTTCTCATGCAGACCATTTCACGGAACAGTTGATTTTTCGACAAGCCATCCACTTGCTTCCTCCAGCTCTGGTAGGGAGTGATGCCGCCGTTGCCGCCGTTCTTTGGGACGACATCGTCGTCTTTTCTTTTCGTCTGTTCTTCTCTATTCTGTTCTTCTCTTACGCGCGCGGATTCGGTTTTCTTGCTATCTTTTCTGTTTTTCAGTTGGTTATGTGCGTTTTTTGCTTCCTCGTTTTTCTCCGGAGTTTTCAAATCATTTTGCAAATGATTTCCTTTTTCCGTATGGTTGAAGTCGATGGCGGATTCGAATTCTTCTTCGTGGATGGTGAAAAGTTGGTATTCCCAGATGATTTTCTCCATGTATTTTCTGGAGAATCCTTTTCTTGAAATAATATTCAGCTGATTGAAACTGAGTTTCCTGTCGGGCTGTGCACAGAGCATCTCGATGATGCGTAGATACATGCCATAGCCCCTGCATCCTTCATTATCGATGAGTGCGGCCAGTCTTTTGTCATTAGGCAAATCGTTGGGGTGTTTGAACCAAATCATTTTCTTCGTGTATTAGTTTTCTATTTCCTGATAGTTATCTTATATTCTGAAAGGATAGAAGGGCTTCATAGTGACGTGTAAGGAGAGACTGCTCGGCGGTCGTATCTTTTAAAATATGCGGCAAAGTTACGTATAACAGAACAAGCCTGCAAATGGACTTTTGTAGGGTTTAGCGGCGTCTCACCGACCCCAGAAGCTGTCCTGCGTGTGTTACAGCCTCTTTTCGGGTGCTTAGGCATACAATGGAGAAATATGTGTTTTTTTTACAGAAGGTAGCCGGTGGAGCTCTCTCTTTAGGCATCCTTCTACTTGTTACGTCCGTAAACATTTGACTCACAGTAGTTATTACTCTCCGGACTTTGTTTTGTGCATGCGTGTCATCTGCCGTATGTGGGCCAGACTGCGCAGTTCGCTTTGGGAGAAAGACGATTTTCCTTTCAGCAAATAGTCAATGGCCTCTGCAATGATTTCCAACTGATCCAATAATGGATTTCTACTGTGTGCAGTATCCTTTTCGATGTTTACTGCGTCCTTGTCTCCGCTACGGAGGGTAAAGGTTACTTTTTTTACTCATAATACTTTTTTAAGAAAAACGCGACAAAGATACGAATTTCGCCCGATAGATTTCGTATATTTGCAATATGGCAAATGTAGAAAAAACTTATCTGTTGAATTTGTTTTGTTTTTCCCAATTTGACAAAGCTTCAACTAAATCCTCGGAAACATGTTTTAAACTTTGTGTATGCATCACGTCATAGCAGTCTAAAACAAGGCGTTTGAATAAGTCTACCCGTTTTAGCCGTTGGTACATCTCCATGGGTGAGATATTCATCTTTCGAGAACTGGCCTCAAGAGCCATAACTGCGAAATGAATTTTGTTGCTTTCGGAAATTTCATCTTTCATAATCTATTTCCATTTAAAATCCAGACTTTACTATTCTATTTTTGCATCTTTCTTATTGAACGTATGGCAAATATACAAAAGTTTGAAACATGAATAAATGTAATTCCATTAAACTTTCAATTTACTATTTGGTGCAAAGTTATGAATAATTATTTTTTTGTCACATATCCGGTAATGGCATTGTAAATTGTCTGTACACTATGTCCCCAACTGTGTGTATGCGCAAAGGCAATGCGGGCATTCGCCAGTTTTGGGTTGCCTGCTTCGTTTGCTGCTGCTTTCAGTGCTATTATCCATTCTTCTGTTGAAACAGCTAAATGAGTGTGTCCGGCAAAGATGCTACGCATGGTATGTGTGCTGGTAGCTACTATAGGTTTTCCCATGGCAAGGTATTCATCTATTTTCAGTGGGTAATTACCATCTGTTATAGAATTGAGTATCTGTGGATTGATGCAGATGTCAAAGTGCTGTATATATTTCGGCAGTTCTTCCACTTCCTTACGTCCTGTGAAGAATACATTCTTTAAATTGTGTAGCAGGTGCTTTTGGAAATGCTCGTCTTCAGGTCCGACGAAAATAAAACTGTAATCGGGCAACTGCCTTGCGATATTGTATAGCAGTTCACTGTCCAGGCGGCTTTCGATGATAGCTCCCGTATAGCCGACTATTGGCGAGGGGATGTTTTGCATATCCGTCGGTTTATCCCAATGCCGGGTAGCATCGTATAGTTCAAGATTGACACCGGTATTCAATACATATGTGTGCCGGTTCAGAGGTCGGAGTTGTTCTGCAAAGTAACTGGAATTTGCCAGTACGATATCTGACTGACGTACAAGCATTTCTTCGCAACGTGGTCCGTGCTTGCGCCAATAGGGAAAGCCGATAACATAGTCGCGCCGATAATAAATGCTGATTGCCGGGCAGATATATTCTTTGAGATGCAGGCTTCGGAAAAGGTCGGTATCAATCAAATGCGTATAGTCTTTGAAACCAAGAACATCGGCTTGTTGTACTATCCAGTTGCCAATCTTTTTGCAATTCCGGCGATTGAGACAGTTGAATAGCCATGTAGGAAGTTGTCCTACGGAGTGTATGATGAAGGGGCAGTCCAATACCCATAGATTTTCATTGATTTGCCGCAATGGAGCCGATTTGCTTTGGATGACTTCCAGCTGTCGATGGCCTGTAGGAGATAGAGGCCCTTTTCCTGCTGCAATGCGTAACCTTGTGGCAATATCCATGGGAGGATTGAGATAGAGTACACGGTGCTTCTTTGCTATCTCGGATGCGGTGTTCTTGATGGTGCTTCCTATCTCGATGTCCCAGGATTGGAGGCTGGTGATGATGAAGTCTGCCATAGTTTTAGAGGTGTGGGTTTATGGTGTATGGATTTCATTGTAAATCTTCACATATTCTTCAGCTGTGCTTTTCCAAGAGAATTGTTTTACACGTTCTAGTCCGTAAGCAGATTGTTGCCGATAGAAATCATTGTTCTTTTCTAATTGTAGGATGGCGTCTGCAATTTCTGACGGCATTTGCGGATTGACAAGGATGGCGTCAGCTCCGGCCACTTCCGGCATTGCAGAGGTATTGCTGGTTATTACGGGAGTGCCGCAAGCCATTGCTTCCAGCATTGGAATGCCGAAACTTTCCCTTAAAGAAGGGTAAAGGAAAGCAAAAGCTGCACTATAGAGGGTTACCAAATCACGGTTGTCAATATATCCCGGATAGAATAAATGTGCTTTTATATCTGTTATACCTTCTTGCTGGAGGAGTGCGTCAATATGTTCCTCTTTTAAGTCCGCAATGAGTAACGGGCGTTTTATTGCAGATGCTTTCAGGTAAAGTGAATAGGCCTTCAGCGTGCGTGCCGCGTTTTTTTTGGGGTCTGTGTTCCCTAAAAAGAACAGAAAACCTTCCTGTGGGATATACTTTTGAATGATATTCTCGTCAAGTGTTTCATTCTTACGGAAATGTGTACTATATCCATTATAGACAGCGGTTATCTGTCTATTAGGCAGGTGCAGTGCTTCGCGGATGCGTGTACATTCAAAATGTGAAACAGTGATGATTTTCTTGCATTTCTTTAAGATACGCGGAACAACCAATCGTCGGTAATGCCATCCCATTTCTTGATATAGCGAGGGGCTTCGGTGTTGGCGTGGTTCCAAGTAAATAATATCATGCAACGTAAGTACCAGCGGTATGGGGCACCACAATGGAGCCGTATTTGAGGTACAATGCAATATATCTACTTTTAAGCGGCGTACAGCTCGTGGTAATGCAATCTGTTCCCATAGGGGATAGGTGGGGCAACGCAGTTCGATGATGTGGAGATTGTCTGATTCTTTGAGGCAGCAATCTTCACCGGGAGCAACAAGTACATAGTACTCATTGCCATCTTTCCGTTTCTGAAGTTCCCTTAAGACTTCAAGAACAACAAAATCCATTCCGTGTTTGTCGCGGCGGAAGATACGTTGGGCCTCGATTGCTATTTTCATTTATTTTTTTTTGTACTTCTGAAAATACGTCCGAAATGGCTGAAAATGGAAGCGAAAATCAGTATAGGCAATGCCCATACAGCGTGTTTGAAACGCTTGTTTATTTCACCTTCCGGTAAAGCCATTAAGAATGTAATTATGATGAGTAAAAGTAGTATGTACCATTTGAAGGATAAGGTCCAATCAAGTATGGTGAAGATTACTGCCGCAATGGTGATGCAGGCAATGAGTAAAAAACGTGATGGTAACAACCACTGGAATAGTTTGTTGCAATAATCCCACTTTCCTTGAAGAAACGCCAATGGCAGACGTCTCAGTGCCAAGAAAGTACTATTATATTGTGCAGAGAGCCAGCGTTGACGTTCTCGGCTATATCCTTGGGCGCTGTCCTGCTTTTTACTATAGCAGATGATTTCCTGCATATATTCAGTGTATATATTCTCTTCCAGCAGCTTTATTTCTACAGCTTTGGCAAGGTCAGAGCCCTCCAGTGTCGGGCTGATGCGGTGAAACATTTCGAAATCAAAAGCCATTCCGGAACCAAGTAATGCAGACGAAAAACCTAGTTTAGTATGTCCTTTACGGAAAATATTGTTGTTGATTTCTTCGCCGGCGGCTGCTAAAACAGCTGTACTAGTTGTTAAGTTTTCCGTCATGCGGTGTGCTTGTATGGAATCACAGCCGGAGTAGTAGGCATTATTCAACAAATGCAATGCATTGGGGACAACGCGATTATCAGAGTTGAAAACGACTATCATATCATACTCATGAGGAGAATATCGTTCCATAACCTGCTGAATGGCATATACTTTTGTACAATGCTCTTTATCTGGGACTACAATGCTGACTGGCATTTGCAACAGAGTTGTTAAATCTTCCTCCGTAAGTTGGGTAGCAGCTACTGCTATATCATATTTCTCTCGTGGGTATATTTGTGTATCAAGGAAATAATTGATGGATTCTATAACTTCCTTTCCGTTACGGAGTACGCTGAAGAGCACCAAGAATTTATGTTGTTTCTTGGCTTCAGGGTAAGGATTCTTGTATTTCATCAATGACGCAATTGCGTAAATGAAGAGGTAGGCTACTGGGATTAAAAAGAGCAGATATAAAATAGCATCTGTCATTTGTAACGCATTGTTGTTCTCGTCTGCCCACCAGTCAGGATTGAATATGGAAAAGAATTCGTTCATTTTTTATTTTATTTTATTTCTTAATAAAATTAATGTTTGGTATTCAATATTTCACTTTTAGATTCTCTTAACAATCTGTCTATATAAGGACCGTTCATAATAAAGGCCAATGAAGCAGCAACCATAAAGAATGAAGGAGTCATACCCATTCCACGTCCTACATACCCATTGAGCCATATTCCGAATACACCACATATAAAAGCTGTTAGTATATTTCGAAGCCCTGGATTACGGACGCGAAACATTATAATATAACAAGAATATATTATAATGGCTATACACATGCTGATATAAATAAGAAGTCCTATAGTACCGGTTTGTATCCAAATATCCACATAAAACGCATCAGGTGGAATCGTATCTTCCACAACTCCGTCACTGTTTACATTAACCCGGGCTACCCCTTTTCCCAGTCCAGCTCCCCAAGGATGTGTTCGCATATATTCGGCAATAAGCTTTTGATTCTCTATACGGACATTGAATGAAGTGTCCTCTTGAGGTCTAAAAGCAGTTCTCATACGCCGTATTAGCGCATTACCATCACCAATTTCAGTAAATGCGAAGAATGCATATAGCATGATAACAGCCAAAGCTGAAATTACCATTATTTTTATGTTCTTGCAGATTAGGCAGTAAAGTGCCAGTCCTCCTAGAGGAACAATCATTGCACCTCGGGTACCGGACATAATCATTCCTACTATTCCCATAAGTGCAATACAAGAAAAGAATATACGTAGCCATTTTTCGGAAGTATGAAATGCAATGATTCCATAAACAATCGAAATCATTCCCATGTTAGAGCCGAAATTACCAGCGTCGCTATAAATGGAAAAATAGCGGATTCCGGAGGATAAAATATGGGTATACCAACTACCTCCCATCAGCCATTCTGTTTCAGCAGCATCAAACCATCGGTACTTTTGATATAATAATTTCAGAAAAGCTGTTATAGTAAATATCCCGATAATAATCAGACTGCGTTTTAGAGTTTTAGGATTGTCTAGTAAAATGCAGGAGACAAAATAAAGTATAGGAGTTGATAATAGCCAGCCTCGAATGCCTGCGATATAACTAGTGCTATCACTTGCCGGATTAATGAATTGGATTAAAATATACAGAAACCATGCTATATAAGTAACAGTGAAAAAATTAATAGCATTAGAAAGACGAATGTCATTTTTGTTTTTTACATAATAAAATAAAATGGAGATAGTCATGTATATGAGCAATCCGTCAGATATGACGCTTAGTCCATCTTGTCGGCTATAACGCATGATGGCTGTCAGGTAGAAAGTATAGGCACCATATAACAAATAGCTCATTCTAGGCCTTTGTATACTATAAGTAAGAATGATAACTCCCAATGGCAGACCTACTATAATGGCAAATAGTAAAATCTTTTGAAAAATAAGTGCATATACCATGAACATTAGTCCAAAAGCTAATAACAAGAAAGTTATTACTTTGGGAGATATGTTCCGTATCTGTTGAGTCGTATGTGCCATTATGAACTTTATTACTTTTTATAAATAGCTATTTCACAGCAGCCTTTTTGGACGTAAGGCCTAATTGTGCTAATTGACTGAATAGTGAATGTACGGGAGTTTGAGGAGGCAGTTCTCCGGTAAATGACTCTACGACCTCCCGTTCAGCATTATTCAGGTATAGGAATATGGGGACATTTCCCATTCCTTCCATGATATGCGCTAGAGTAACGCTGTCACTGTTACGCCACAAACGACATGCATTGGCAATCAATAAATTAACATCTGCTTTTTGAAGTACGGGAAGAGGAATACTGGCAGTATTTACAGCGGGGTATTCTACTAATATAATATTAGGTGTTTCTTCTGCTTCATTGAGGGCCCAGAAATCTGAAAGTTGCTGTGCATTGACATATTGCTGGGTGTCCGGTTCAAAATCAATATGATGTGTTACGATACGTACCCGTAAACCTTCAGTTTCCCAATATTCAGCAAAATATTTGGATAGGAAACTTTTGCCTTCTCTTGCTTCCATACTGAGTAAATTGATAACAGTGGGGGCGTCTTTTTGTAAATAATTATTTAATTGACGACAACTGTAAGCAGCTGCTAAACGATTACACGCTTTCAAAAAGCCACGGAATTTTAAGTTACTAGTGCCATTGAATGCTGCAATTACAGGCAACTTGGTCAAGCGTCTACTACGAGTTGCATCGCGTAGTGTACGGTCTAGCAATTCAATCAATAGGAAATATGTGATTATGAATACTATACTTCCAACAAAAGCAATTAAGATATAAAGAATACGTTTACGTCCATTGTCTGTGAGGGGGTAGGACGGGTCTGCTATGTTTTGCAGATTGCTGGTATTCATTTCAATGTCTTTGAGACGTAGATTGGCATTTGCCAAACCTCCCAACTGAGTACGATAGTTATCTTCTGCGATGCCAATTGCACGCTGTTTTCTGGTGATTTGTGTACCTACTGGTGACATTTGACTGTATTGATCAAAAATATCTTGTTGGCGTTCTTTTAAAACATCCAATTCTGCTTTAGCCTTGGCTTCACTTACTAATGCGGTCAACCATTCAGAAACCATGTCTTTGAGTCCAACACCCTCTTTTGAAAAATTAAGTTCATTCAGATTATCGCTGATATGGGTAATCTTGTCTTCTGCTTTACGTAAATCTTCCTTATTCTTTTTAAGTTCTTTATTAGTGTCTCTAGCTTTATCTGATATGAAAATTTCTTGTTCCATAATATTTTGGTTTAAGCTACTGACTTTTTCTAACTCTTTGAGTAAATTGGTGTTATTACGAATGATAGTTGCACGGATGTCCATCTTTTCATCCAACATTTTTCTTAAGGCTGAAGCTGCAGCATAATTGCGGCGAGCCTCTTCCAAACGGTCGTCAACAGCATAGCGGGTATGTGATAAAGCTTCACTTTCTTGTCCGTAATTAATGACCCGTTCTTGGACACAATATTGCATCAAATCATCTTCTTGCTTGTTTAATTCTATTTTTGCTAAACGGACTTGTTCTTCAAAATAAGCGATAACATCATTTGTCGCTTTAAAACGGAGAATTTCATATGCTTTTTTCAGTTCATCTATAAGAATGATTATGGTTTGCTGAGTGATACCCGGGTCAGCAGATGTATAAATAAGCTGAAGAACATCACTGGCACCTTTACGTTTTACAATTACGGTTTCTAAAGCTGAAGCACTATAAAATGGTATAGGGCGATTGAACATGGAGTATACGAAATTATCACCGTATTCCTTTCGATAATTAGCAAGTGCGTCTGCCGTCTTATTGACATCTTTCCTATCAACTAAAACCAATACTTCTTTGGGAGTCATGCTCAGTAATTGGCGATAGTGCTTAGCCTGGATATAATGATTGTCTTTCCACTCTTCACCATATGTCAGTGCATTCGCTAATAAACGGATAGAAACCTTTTCCAATGTACCACGGGATTGCGCAAGGTTGATGAGGTTATCGAAGGTACTTGTAACAGCTGAGTAATTTACGCTGCTCCCAGTAATGGAAGTCGCTGTTGTAACTCCGGCAAATAAACTACCTTCTACTGTGTAACTGTAAGGCAGAAACTGGGTGAAATAGATTACTAGGCCAGTTACAAATAAAGTTCCCCATAAAAGCCAATAGCGAATACGGTATAGAAATTGTGATATAAATAAAGAGGTATCTTTCATCACGATTTATTTTTCTTTGATAATTTTTATATTAGTGAGCATTTCCAATAAAATAACTGAATTATGCAGGGTAACACGTGCTTGCTCATAGCTTGTAACGGCTCCGGTTCTTCGTGCACGTTCTATGGACAATGTACTAATTTCAATTTTTCCTTGTATGAAATCATTTTCTAATATTTTAGTTTGGGCATTATATAAGGCAGCAGTTTCTGCTTTTGCCTTAATTGTTGACATTTGTTCTGTAACCGCATTATATGCTTCTAATACCCTTAATCTCCTTTCTTCCATTACTTCTTCTTGAGTATATTGCAGCTGTTCAATATCGTATTTATATTTTTTGAGTTTAAGCTGGCGGTTTATTAAATCTCCAAAACTAATACCTACACTTGCGCCTACACTAAAACTATGTTGTGCATTCGACATTGTAGTTTGATACATTGGGGTATACTCGTCACTAGCGTTGCTTAGCACATTGTATTTTCCGTATGAATAATTACCGTTTAGTTTAAAATAATTCCACCAATCACGTTTTTGTAAACGATATTCATTTTTCACTTGTTCAACTTCTGATTGTGCCCGTTTCACAGTCGCATTTTCTGTTACTGCGTCCAGAAAAACAGAAAGTGGGGGTAGCTCAAAGGTTTGAAGTTCTAATGGCATATCGGCAGATAGTTTTCCTATTGTATTTTCTTCCCATAACTTGTCTTCCATTTTTAATTTTTCAAGTGCTTTGATTCGCTCTTCACGTGTCATTTCTTGTGCTGATGCAGACAATGGGACGATGAGCAATCCTAAAAGGATAGCATTACAAACTATGAAAGTGATATGTTTTATTGCCATTTTCTAATATCCTTAATTATTATTTTATACATTCTCTTTCTGCACAAACGCCGTCAGCGTCTTGCACAATATCTTCATGTCCAGCCAGAATGAAAATTCTTTGGTATATTTAATGTCCAGTTGCTTGCGCTCCTCGGCAGACATTTTTCCGGCGCCGCCTCGTTTCTCCACTTGCCACAGCCCTGTCAGTCCGGCGGGGGCCATGAAGCGCTCGATATATGCGTCGCTGGTCAGCAGTTCTGCTTCGTAGAGGGGCAGGGGGCGGTTGCCTACAATACTCATATCGCCCTTGAGGACGTTGAACAGTTGCGGCAGCTCGTCAATACTGTATTTCCGGATGAAACGGCCTACGCGGGTGACGCGGGGATCGTTTTCTATTTTTATAAATGTATTTTGCTTCTCTTGAGCTTTCTTTTTTAGAAAATCTTCTTCGGTGATGACAAAATCATCCGAAATGAGCAATGAAGCCTCTTCTTCAGAAGTGCCTGTCAGGTCGTCGAAACGAATGTCCGGTTGTTCGTCCGTCAACGTTTCTTCTATCCTATATTGATTGAGGGCATTCAACTCTTTCAGGCGCTTGTCTGCATTGGTGTACATGGAACGGAACTTCAGAAAATTGAATATCTGATAGTTGCTTCCCACGCGCTGGGATTTGTAAATCACTTTACCTTTACTCTCCATGCGGATAGCTATTGCTGTGGCAATGAGTAGCGGAGAAAGCACAATGAGTACTGCACACGCAAACAGTATATCGAAGATACGTTTCCACATAGGCAGGTGGAAGGTATTGAATATCTTGCGGTGCGACTGGCTGAACTCTTGTAGCTTATGTTCTTTGCGCAGTTGGAGAAATTTTGTCATCTGCCGGATGCTCTCTTCATCAGCTTGGGGGGGGAGGGTATTGTTGACCCCTGCCTGCAAATAAACCTTGCGGCTTTCTGTCTGCAGCCCCGGAGTGATGAGGATGATATAGACGCGCGGGAAACGTTTGTGCAGGAAGCTAATGTCTTGGCTGTCTTTTAGAGGTTCGTTCTGCTCGTAAAGAATGGAAGTGTTATATCGCTCGCGTATGCTGTCGATGACCTTTGCTGCCTTGTTGCTGGAGGAAACAGCCATGAACATGCCTCCTGTCACTTTGCTCAAGTGATTGATGGTGGACCGGTCATTACCTATGTAAATATAATATAACATATCCATTTGTTGTGTGTGTTAGAGGTATTTCTTGATACGGGCTTTCAGTTCCATAGGGTTGAAGGGTTTCAGAATGAAGTCTTCAGCTCCGGCTTCAAGCAGGTTGATGCGTTCGGTGGTACTCTCTTCGCTGGAAAGCATAACGACCGGGATGTGTCTGAAAAGTGCGTTTCCCTTCAGGTAGTGCAGGAATTCACTGCCGTTCATTCTGGGCATGCGGATGTCTGAAATGATGAGAGCAGGTTCATTCCCTTCATTCAACCATTCTATCGCCCGGAGGGGATCTTCAAAATATACCAGTTCGTTTTCTTTACCTAAATACACCGAGAGTACCTTGCCTATGGCAGGTTTGTCATCTACAAATAATATTTTCTTCATTGTTTATGCTAATTGTTTGCTGTTTTTCATATTATCTATATACATTTGCTTTCACCGGATTTGTGTACCAATCCTGATGGCTGCTGCGATTCTTTGCCCAATAAATGAAATCCGGATAGGCGCTGGCCGTAGGGTTGTCTGTACGTGAAATGTTGATAGTCTCTATCGGATAACGGAATCCGTAAGGTACGCAGATAGCCCATGTGTTGTTACCTGCCAAATCAAGATTTTCCTGTTGTACGGTTCCGGCAGCGGTGGCTCCATATCCCCAGAACTCGTAGAGGTGGACTTCCATGCGCTGCTGCATACTTTTATATTGGTAACAGATGAAGAAATCGAGGTTGTCTTTGGAAAACAGGGGTTCGGTCTTCGTCTGGTCTGCCAGTTCAATGATTATTTCATAGGTATACATATTGGCTGTGATACTGGTTCCTCCGGTATTAATCATAGTTCCGGGGCTTCTACCGAATACGTTGTGTACTTCACCCGCAATAGGGATAACGACACTGGGATCCCCATCTTCCATGTGTGTGCCACTGTTGTAGTTAAACAGACTGTACGGGTCGTCGAACGATGTCTGGAATCGTCTGTCGGCTCCTCCGGTGGTAATTTCTTTAATGTCGGATTTGCTGATACCTACTATACGAAGGCCTACACCAAGAGCTTTGGACGCTCCGGCAGCAGCAAGGGTCACATCGAGCTGGATGCGCTTGATGTGGTTTGTCTTTCCCTCAGTATGAAGAATTGTTTCTACGTCTAAAACCACGTCGTTGAAGTCATAGTCGCCTACCAACGGAAAATTATCCTCGAACACGTATGTATAAGGGATAGGGTCGGTAGGTGTCTCTGAGCCGGAGTCGCTGGGAGTGTTGCCTTCACCGGTACAGTCTCCGGCAGGAATGGTGATGGGGGATTCTCCCCATTTGGATATGGTTCCTTCGGTGTTCTTGATGGCATCAAGGAATTTGGCTTCCCACCAGATGTCCTCGGTGATATCATCGTCAATTTCTTTCACTTCATAATGAATGTTTCCCTGGCTGGAGAAATTCCCTATATCTTCAATTTTATTGATTTTTACCAGTGCATATTCATTGTTTGGACCCATAAATTGTGCTTGTGACAATTCTGCTTCATCAAGTACGGTTATCATGGAGTTGTCACCCATCGTGATTTGGGTGTTGTAATTGTTGCTATGGTCCCCGAAATCCTCTATCTCTGCAGAAGAGGTGTCTCCCATGTTCAGTGTGCCTACAAATTCTTCCGCATATAGATAGCATCCGTTGTCTATAGTGATGTTGCTGTCGGTTTTCCCGATATAGGCTTTACCCTGGTTGATGAATTTGCATCCGCTGTCGAAATTCATTTCATCGACACGCACGGTACCGCAATTATAGAATGCTCCTCCCTGGCTGACATGGAAATCGTCTATTTCCATAGTGCCGGCATTGTAGTTGTAGCTGCCTCCGGATGCATTGGTCAATTCGATGTCGTTCCCTTTGATGGTTCCACCCGCGTAGACGATAAACCGGCTGGATTGCACTAAAGTGAAGGTGTGCTCGTCCGGTATCACGATTTCCCCTCCGTCAATCACATAGAATTCGAAGCCTCGTTCAACGGTCATGTTGTTTCCATTGGGTTCCCAGCTGCCTTCAATGATGATGATGGCCGGATTGTCACTTCCCATGCCGTCCTTGCTGATTTTATTCCTATATATATTGTCTTTGGAGATTTTGTAGGCTTTTCCGTTTTGAAAATCGGTATTCGGCCTTATTTCTTCGGCACTTGATAGCATTGCGGTGATTTCTGCCTCAGACTTTTCCGGTGAATAGGTCTCGATGCTGACACTGCGTGTCCATGCGGCACGTGTAGTTGTGGGGGAACTGCCGAAAGCGGCATGGAGCTGACCGTTTTGGATGGATACGTATTTTACTATGTTGCGGCTGTGTGCATCGGTGCGGCACACAAAAGCGCTCGTCAGCACAGAAGGGCAGTCCATGACGGTAGTAAATACTGTTGTATTATTGGCGGTGCCTTCTGCCAGCAGTTTGGCGGATGACCGGCTGATTAAGGGGTTCTTGTCGTAAATACGTATGGTGTAGTCGATGCCGGTATCTTCGGATACAGAAACATTGACCCGGACCTGCTGAGTCATTTTCCAATCCATAGCCGGGTCTATGTTCTTGACCGGAAACCTATCCTGATAGGCTGCTTTCACTTTTTCGGGGTTAAAAACATCGTCTTTACAACCCTGCAGCAGTATGCCTACTGTAAGAATAACAAGCGGCAGAAAGCGTTTGTATTGGATATTCTCTCCCATATTTTACATTTGTTTTGCTTGATTGTAAGCAAAAGTACGTTTATTTAAACTAATAAGCTTTATTAATGGGGGATAAAAGCGTGTTGGTTAACGCTTTTTAACGATTTTGTATGGATAGATAATGCAAGTTTGTCTTGAAAATTATCAATATTACTAAATGCCCTCTGTATTGCCGCTTTACTAAATCTTGGTGATTTCTCCTGCCAGGTCGGAATTCATGCGGTGGCGGATTTCGGCTTGGTCCAGTCCATGCCCCAGGAGGAACATGAGTTTGGTGACGGCACATTCGGGGGTACTGTCATAGCCGCTGATGACACCTGCCTGGAGAAGTTGCAGACCGGTTTCGTAACGTCCCATCTCGACGGCGCCACTTTGGCATTGGGTGATGTTGACGATGACAATGCCACGTTCGCTGGCTTCTTTCAGCTGGCGGATGAACCATTCTTTCTGGGGGGCATTGCCGGAACCGAAGGTCTTGAGGACAACAGCTTTCAGGCCGGGAACATGAAGCACGGAGTTGATGATGCTTTCCTGGATGCCGGGAAAGAGGGTGAGCACTACGACATTGGTGTCGAAAAGGTAGTGCGGCTTCATGGGGCGTGACGGGTCGGGACGGTGGATGAGGTGCTCGTTATAACGGATATGGATGCCTGCCTTTGCCAGTGCGGGATAGTTGAAGGAGCGGAAAGCATTGAAATTCTCGGCATTGATTTTGGTGGTACGGTTGCCCCGCATCAGCTCGTTCTCGAAGAAGATGCACACTTCGGGGACGATAGGAGTACCGTCCGGATGCTTGGCGGCGGCTATTTCAATGGCGGTGATGAGGTTCTCTTTCCCGTCGGTGCGCAGGGTGCCGATGGGAAGCTGGGAACCGGTGAGGATGACCGGCTTGGAAAGGTTCTCGAGCATGAAACTGAGGGCGGAGGCTGTATAGGCCATCGTATCGGTACCGTGCAGGATGACGAAACCGTCGAAATTGTCGTAGTTGTAGTTGATGATTTTTACAATCTTTGCCCAGAGGGAAGGCTCCATATCGGAAGAGTCGATCGGTGGGTCGAACTGATAGGAAGAGATGCGGTAGTTGAAGCGCTTCAGTTCGGGAACATGCTGTAGCAGTTGGTCGAAGTTGAAGTTCTCAAGCGCACCGGTCTCGGGATTTTCTATCATTCCGATAGTTCCGCCAGTGTAAATCAATAGTACGGAAGGGCAATCGACTTTCATGATATTCGTATTAGAGCTTTTTTCGGGCACAAAGATAGTGAAATATGAGATGGGGAGAAAATAAAAGAGACAAGTCTTTGCAGATTTTGTCTCTTTTATTTTTTCATTGCGAAAAATATATTGTATGAAATTTGAATAAGCTCACTGTTTCAAATCTTCCTTCAACTGCCTGATAGCCTTTTCCGTATCTCCTTCCTTCTCGTTGAGCAGCGTGACGAAGCGGCTGCCGATGATGGCACCGGATGAGTGGGCGCAAGCGGCATCGAATGTCTGCTTGTTGCTGATGCCGAAGCCTACCATGCGTGGATTGCGCAGGTTCATATCCTCTATCTTCTTGAAGTAGGCTTGCTTCCGGGTGTCGAAGTCTTTCTGGGCACCGGTGGTGGCGGCACTGGACACCAGATAGATGAAGCCGTCGGTGTGGGCGTCTATTTCGCGGACGCGGGCTTCGCTGGTTTCGGGGGTAATGAGCATGATGACACGGATGTCATACTTCGAGGCGATGGCTTTGTAACTCTCTTCGTAATCGCGGAAAGGGAGGTCGGGAATGATGACGCCATCGATGCCGCATTCCACGCACTTCTGGCAGAAGGCTTCGAAGCCGAACTGCATGATGGGATTGAGGTACCCCATAAGGATGAGGGGGATGCGGACATCGCGACGGATGTCGCGCAATTGTTCGAAAAGCAGGCGGAGGGACATGCCGTTGTGCAGGGCGCGGGTGGCGGCGTTCTGAATGACAATGCCGTCGGCCATGGGGTCACTGAACGGAATTCCGATTTCAATCATGCTGACTCCGTTTCTTTCGAGGGCACGGATAACGTCGGCAGTACCGTCGAGGTTGGGACAGCCTGCACAAAAGTAAATGGACAGCAGATTCTTGGGGCTGTCCTGGAAAAGTTGGTTAATGCGGTTCAACATACTATTTCTATTTACAATTTTACAATTTACAATTTACTATTTGGCTGCGCACTATATGCTGCATGTTACGATTTACAATTTTACAATTTTACAATTTTACAATTTACTATTTACTATTTACTATTTACCATGTACAATGTACAATTTGCCATGTGGCGTATATTGCGCAGCCAAATAGTAAATAGTAAATCGTCAAATCGTACCTCCCTTGAGTTCTTTCAGGAAGTTTGAGATGCGTTCCACATCCTTTATTCCCGGTGCCGTCTCGAAACGGCTGTTGATATCGATACCTGCGAAATAGGGGTGGCGGAACTCCCGGAGGGCTTTTACGCTGTAGGGGTTGATGCCACCGCTGAGCAGGAACGGGGTGGGACCGTTGTAGCGGTGCAGGAGGTTCCAGTCGAACTGGTTGCCGGAACCGCCGTACTGCGGGGTCTTGGTGTCGAAGAGGTAATAGTCGCACAGACCATTGTAGGCAGATACGGAAAGCAGGTCCTTGGGCAGCAAGATGGAGAAAGCCTTGATGAGGTGCAGGCCTGCATTGCGCAGGGAACGGCAGTACTCGGGAGCTTCATTGCCATGCAGCTGGATGTAGTCCAGGCCGAAACGGTCGGTATACATCAGGATGTTTTCCTTACTTTCGTTGACAAAGACGCCGACACGCTTGGCGCAGGCTGGCAGATACCCGGGCATCTGGCACAGACAACGGGGAGATTTGGGGTAGAAGATAAAACCAATCATATCTACACCTTGCAGTTCTACATTGCGGATGTTTTCTGCTTCGGTCATTCCGCATACTTTGATGAGAGGAGACATTTTATTTACGATTTACAATTTACTATTTACAATTTGGCTGCGCGATGTAACGCTGTATGAGAGACTTTTGTATTTACAATTATCAACTTTCAATTATTAATTAAGAGACTGTCTTGGATGAACTTTTTCAGGGTTTCGCCCGGATTGGCTGTTTTCATGAAGGTTTCGCCGATGAGGAAACCGCGGAAGCCGGCGGCACGCAAGCGGCAGATGGTTTCGGGGTCGGAGATGCCGCTTTCGGAAACAAGGAGCGGGGATGCCGGTCCGTGGGTGGCTTCGCGCAGTTGCCGGGCTATCCGGAAGGAGTTCTCCACATCGGTGACGAAGGAGCCGAGGTTGCGGTTGTTGACACCCACCATGTCGACCTCCTTATTTATATAGGAGAGTTCCGAAGGGCTGTGGATTTCGAGCAATACCTCCAGCCCGAGTTCGTGGGCTTGGGCGGTGAGGGTGCTACACTGCTCCGGACTGAGGCAGGCGGCAATGAGCAGTACGGCGTCGGCACCTACGATGCAGGCTTGCAGAAGCTGGTACTCGTCGATGATGAAGTCCTTGCGCAGAATGGGGATGCGGACGAGCGGACGGGCCGTGCGGATGTCGCGCAGCGTACCGCCGAAGAACTTCTCATCCGTTAGGATGGAGAGGGCGGCGGCGCCGGCGGCTTCGTAGGAGGCGGGTATTTCCTCTGCTTGGGCAGCCTCGTTTATCCAGCCTTTAGAGGGTGAACGGCGTTTGAACTCGGAGATGATTCCTGTAGAAGAAGCGGCAAGGGCCTGCTTCATGCTGCGGTGGTGTGCCGCATTCTCCCGGATGATGATTCCGGCCTGCTCCTGCAACTGTTCCGGAGAGACGGTCTGCTTCTGCAGTTCAATCTCTGTTTGCTTATGGGCGATGATTTCGGACAGTATATCTTTCATTGCTTCATTTATTAATCTCGATAAATTTTTTCAGTGTCGCCAGCGCCCGTCCGCTATCCAGTGATTCGCGTGCGATGGCGATGCACTCTTCAATCTCTTTCTGCGGCTCCATCACCTGGATGGCAAAGGCGGCGTTGACAATGACGCATTGCGTTTGTGCAGGTGTGGCATGCCCCGTAAGGATATTGTCGAAGATGCGGGCGGCATCTTCCTTGCATACGCCGCCGAAGAGTTCTTCGGGACGGGCATCCTTGAAGCCGAGGGCCTGCGGACGGTAGATGCGCTCGTAGTTGCGGGTCATCACCTTGAACTCGTCCGTCAGGGAGATTTCGTCGTAGCTGTCGAGGCTGTTGACCACGGCAAAGTCAATGCCGAGCTTATAGAATACGTTGGTGTATAGGCGCATCTGCGAGAGGTCTGCCACACCGAGCAGCTGGTATGCCGGGCAGCATGGATTCACCAGCGGGCCGAGCAGATTGAACAAGGTGCGCACTCCCAACGTCTTGCGTACGGGACCGACAAACTTCATCGCCGGATTGAAAAGCTGGGCATGGAGGTAAGCGATGTTGCACTCCTCCATGCTGCGTTTCAGCGTGTCGGGGTTGTTGGTGAAGCGTACGCCGTGCTGCTCGATGACATTGCTGGCTCCGCTCACGGAAGTGGCTCCGTAGTTGCCGTGCTTGGCAACCTTGTAGCCGGCTCCCGCCACCACGAAGCAAGCGCAGGTGGAGATGTTGAAGGTGTTCTTTCCGTCGCCGCCCGTACCTACAATGTCGATGGGGCGATAGGGGGCGAAGTCGATGGGAAGGCGTGTCTCCATCAGTGCTTCGCGGAAACCGATAAGCTCGTCCACAGTGATGCTCCGCATCTGGAAGGCAGTGAGCAAGGCTGCTATCTGCGCCTCAGGATACATTTCCTTGGTGATGTTGAGGAGGATTTGTTTGGTCTCCTCCGACGTAAGCTCTTCGTGGTTGAAGAGACGGGTGAGTATTGCTTTCATCTTTTTATTTACGATTTGACGATTTACGATTTGACGATTGAATTTACTCTTTTTCTGAAGTGCCTCATTTGAAAAGCCAGTTTTTTACGATTGTTTTTCCGTCGGGTGTCAGTACCGATTCAGGATGGAACTGGATGCCGTGTATGTCATACTCCCGATGTTTCAGCGCCATGATTTGTCCTTCGGGGCTGATGGCGGTAATGGCCAGCGCTTCGGGAAAGTCCTTCGTATCCACTACCCAGGAGTGGTATCGTCCGACGGGAATCCTATTGGGTAAACCGCAGAAGATATAGTCTTCTTCGAGAGAAATACCTTCATAATCCTTTCCCCCCAATCCTTCATCACTAATCCCTAATCCTTCCTCCCTCGTCCCTAATCCCTCACTCCTAATCCTTATCTCCGTCTGTACCCCATGGAATACCTCTTCCAGATTGACCAGCTTTCCGCCGAACACTTGTCCGATGGCTTGTTCGCCCAGACAGACACCGAGTATGGGTTTCCGTCCGGCATAGGTGCGGATGACATCCAGCAGCAGTCCGGCTTCCTCGGGGACACCGGGGCCGGGTGAGAGGATGATTTTATCGTATGGCTCCAGTTCTTCGAGCCGGAATTTATCGTTGCGCAGCACATCCGTTTCTGCGCCAAGCTCTTTCACCAGATGGACAAGGTTGTAGGTGAAGGAGTCGTAATTGTCTATGATAACTGTTTTCATCTTTTGTATTTACAATCTATTTTATTTACTATTTGACGATTTACGATGTACGATTGAAGTTACTTTATTTACGATGTACGATTTGGCTGCGCAATGTACGCCGCATGGCAAATCGTACATCGTAAATCGTCAAATCGTACATAAACTCACATTTTTTCTGCCATCTCAATCGCCTTTTTCAGTGCGCCGAGCTTGTTGTTCACCTCTTGTAGCTCATACTCGTCGTTGCTCTTGGCCACGATGCCGCCGCCTGCCTGGAACCAGAGGACACCGTTGCGGCTGACAAAAGTACGAATCGTAATCGCCTGGTTCAGCGAGCCGTTCAGTCCGATGAAACCGATGCAGCCGCCGTAGGCTCCACGGTTGTGCGGTTCCAGCTGGCTGATGAGTTGCATGGCGCGTACCTTGGGGGCGCCGCTCAGGGTACCGGCAGGGAAGGTGTCGATGAAGGCCTTGACGGGGTCGGCCTCTTCGCGGAGCGTTCCGCTGACACGGCTGACGAGGTGGATGACATGGCTGTAATACTGCATCTCCTTATAGAAGTCCACCTTTACATCGTGGCAGTTGCGGGAGAGGTCGTTGCGGGCAAGGTCCACCAGCATCACGTGTTCGGCGTTCTCTTTGGGGTCGTCGTGCAGGTACCGGGCATTGAGGGCGTCCTGCTCTGCATCGCCGGTGCGCTTCGTGGTTCCGGCAATGGGGTCGATGTAGGCATGGCGGCCTTCGATGCGGCAATGGGTTTCGGGAGACGAGCCGAAAATGCGGAAGCCCCCGAAGTCGAAATAGAACAGATAGGGAGAAGGGTTGATGCTGCGCAGGGCACGGTAGAGCTTGAAGTCATCGCCCGTGAAACGCTGCTCGAACCGGCGGGAGAGGACTATCTGGAAAACGTCGCCGCGCAGACAGTGGGCGATGCCGCGGCGGATATTCGCCTTGTGCTCCTCGTCCGTAAGTGGGGAGGTGGTGGGGCCGACGGCGCGGAAATCATAGGCGGTGTAGTTGCGGTTATGGATGGCCTTCTGCACCTGGTCCAGTTCGCTGGTCTCGCCGGGCGCCAGCATCTCGAGGAGCAGCATCTCATTCTTGAAGTCGTTGAAGACGATGAGGTACTTATATAATATGTACAGCATGTCCGGCGCATCGTTGGTAGCTTCGCGGCTGTCCTTCACGGGGATATTCTCGAAGTAGCGGACAGCATTGAAGGAGGTGTATCCGTAGAGTCCGCAGTAATTGCTGTATTCGCCCTCCACGCGGAAGCGGGCGCGGAAATCGTTCAAGGCATTCTCCACCCGGTATGCATCGGTTATGGGATGCTCTTCGCGGCTGTCGTCCGGCAGGCGGAAGATAGCCGTGCCGTGGTCTATGCTGACACTAGCCAGCGGACACAGAGCGATGAACGAACGGTTGTTCTCACTGCCGTGATAGTCGGAACTCTCCATAAGTGCGCTCTGCGGAAAGATGTCACGCACCTTCAGATACGTGCTCACCGGCGTATGCAAGTCACCGAGCATGGTGCGGCTGACTGTTTTATAATCATATTGTTTCATTGTATCTTGTATTTTATTTCATTGCATCTCGTATTTTCAAATAGCTCATCACTTATCACTTATAACTCATCACTCAAATACGTCTCTATATCCTTATCCCCCCGTCCCGACACCGTCAGCACCACCACGTCCGTCGGCTTGAACCTCATCTTCTCCAACGCACCCAGTGCGTGGGCACTTTCCAATGCGGGGATGATGCCTTCGAGCCGGGTCAGTTCGTAGGCGGCGCGGATGGCTTCATCGTCGTTGACGGCGAGGACGATGGCACGTTTCTGCTTGGCAAGGTTGGCGTGCATGGGGCCGATGCCCGGATAGTCCAGTCCGGCAGAGATGGAATAGGGCTCTTCTATCTGTCCGTCCTCGTTCTGGATGACGTAGGTGCGCGAGCCGTGGATGATGCCCATCTTGCCGAGGGCGATGGTGGCGGCTGTCATTCCCGTTTCAATGCCTTTTCCTCCGGCTTCGGCGAGGACGATTTGCACGTGCGGGTCGTTGACGTAGTGATAGATGGTGCCGGCTGCATTGCTTCCTCCGCCTACGCAGGCGATGAGGTAGTCGGGGCATTCGCGTCCCTCGTGTTCAAGGAGCTGCTTCCTTATTTCTTCGCTGATGACGGACTGCAGGCGTGCCACCATGTCGGGGTACGGATGCGGGCCGACGGTGGAACCTATCACGTAGTAGGTGTCCGAGGGATGACAGCACCAGTCGCGGATGGCTTCGTTGGTGGCGTCCTTCAACGTCATATTGCCACTGGTGACGGGAACGACGGTGGCGCCGAGCATCTTCATCTTCTCCACATTGACGCGCTGGCGCTCTACGTCGGTCTTACCCATGTAGACGATGCATTCCATGTTCATCAAGGCGCAGACGGTGGCTGTGGCAACGCCGTGCTGCCCGGCTCCGGTTTCGGCGATGATGCGGCGCTTGCCCATGCGGCGTGCCAGCAATACCTGCCCGATGCTGTTGTTGATTTTGTGTGCGCCGGTATGGTTCAGGTCTTCACGCTTGAGGTAAATCCTGCAGCCGTACTTCTCGGACAAGCGGTGTGCCAGGTAGAGTGGGGAAGGGCGTCCCACGTAGTCGCGCAGCAACTGGTCGTATTCACGCTTGAAGTCCTCACTTTGCAGCACCTTGAGGTAAGTATTCTGCAACTCTTCTACACATTTGTGGAGGATTTCGGGAACGTATGCCCCGCCGAACTCTCCGTAATAACCTTCTTTGTCAACTAAGAAATTCATCATGTTATTTACTATTTGACGATTTACTATTTACTATTTCAGAAATCAAAACGCATTATTGCTTAAACGAAAAAAGCCCCGTCGCTTGGTGCGACAGGGCTCTTTTTGTTTTTTACTATATATTACATATATACATACGAGCGCTGCTCCCTTACGACTGTCGGAGTTGTAACGGGTGCCACCACCAATATGTATTTACTAACATTGTTTTCATTGACTTTTTTGTTTTATCGGGGGCAAAGACAGTGCAAACCGAATGTATAATAAAATGAACTTGTTCATTTTTTATGCTGAGGTGCAGCCTGTCTTCGTTTTCGCGACAAATATAAGCACTTTGTTTTAACTGCCAAAATAAATATGACTTTTTTTCCGGATAAGAACATTTTTCTTGAAATATTGTTCTTATAAGTGTAGTAAAAACGAATATTCATTCAAAAAAAGAAAGGAACAAACTATGAATAGAAAACATTTAGTTGCCATAGGCGTGGTTATTGCTGTACTATTGTTATTATACTGGCTCTTTGTGGCCGAAGATATGAATGCCTGGCTGAATGTAAACTGATTTTTCGGGATTTTCGTGTGGAGTTATTCGGATAAAGATGTATCTTCGCAAAAAAACATAGACTCATGAAAGGATTAAGTTACTCATTTTTGCGTGCGATATGTGCGCTGGTTATCGGTTTGGTGCTGGTGATGTTTCCCGACCAGGCCGGTGATTACTTTGTGATTACGATAGGTGTCATTTTCCTGGTGCCTTCGCTTGTCAGCATCATAGGCTACTTTGCACAGAGCACGGAGATGCGCAGCCGTTTCCCTGTCGAGGGGGTGGGCAGCCTGCTGTTTGGCTTGTGGCTGATTATCATGCCCGGTTTCTTTGCCGATTTGCTGACATTTGTATTGGGATTTATCCTGGTGATGGGAGGAGTGCAACAGATTGCCTCGCTTTCCGCTGCCCGTCGCTGGATGCCGGTACCGGGAGGTTTTTATGTGGTTCCGGTATTGATTCTGCTTGCCGGCTTGGTTGCGCTGTTCAATCCTACGGGAGTACGCTCCACGGCATTTATCATTATCGGTATCAGCAGTCTGGTCTATGCGGCTTCGGAACTGCTGAACTGGTTCAAGTTTACGCGTCGCCGTCCCAAAGCACCGGGTACAAAGGACTCCTCTTCAAGAGAAATCAATAACATTGAAGATGCTGAAATCGTAGAATAAAAAACAGACCATGCGTTGGTTGTAAACAGATGGTCTGTTTGCCCTGAACGCATGGTCTGTTTGCATTGAATAGATGGCCTGTTTCAATCAAGCGGACCATCTGTTCTTTTTATTCTTGCAGCCACTTGTTTATCAGTGAAATGGCTTCTTGCTTTTGAACGTCGGGCAGTGTGCCGATGCGTGCCCGATGGCTTCCGCCGGGCTCTACGAATACATGGATGTTCTTCTTCCCTTTCAGCCAGGTCACTCCGGCAGCCGTCCACGGGTCGTTCTGTCCGTAGATGAATATCATTTTCGGGTCATTCTCTTTCAGGAACTTCGTGATTTTCTTGCTTAGGGTCTTGTCGAAGGGCATGTCTTTCAGCTCTTCGGGGAGCATGAGGCGGTGCAGGTAATCCTTGCTCGATTGGATGGAAAGATACTTCTTGAAAGGCTTCGTATCGTAGCCGTAATAGCCCAGCTCGCGGGCGGCCTGCACGAAGAATGAGGCTGTGGGACTGTCGGCAATGAAGTAGTCGGGATTACTGATGTCGAGCAGATGGGCAAATATCTCATCGTCCGAGGCCGTGGTGGCAGGGATGCTGCTGACGGGAGTTCCCCACTGCCAAAGGGCAAAAGAATACTCCAGCACGCAATAGTCGTATATCTCTTCAACGGGCGCACGGAACTTGAGTCCTTTTTCATTGCAATATTTCTCAAAGCGGGGGAGCAGTGCGGCTTTCCGTTTCAACACTTCCAACTGGAAGTCCTCAATCCGTTTGCGGTCCTCCGGAGTAGACACTTTCCTGAGGAAAGGCTCGTGGCGTCCGTCTTCCGCCCCGTAGCAGAGCGGAGCTACATAAGGCACGGAAATATCCACGTCGTCCGGATAGAACGTGCGGTAGAGCAGGGTAGTCTGTCCGCCCTTGCTGATGCCGGTCGCAATCCATTTGCCGGGATAGATGCTTTTAAAGGCGTTGCGGACGGCGTGCAGGTCGTCGGCAGAATTCTCGGCGGTGAGGTATTGCCAGTCTTTAGGCTCAGGGGTGGATTCCAGGAAATAACGGTATTCCACAAAAATCATGTTGGCATCGAGCAACTCGGAAAGTTCCTCGCGATACTTGGGATTGAGGGCATAGGCGGCTCCATAGCCTTCGGTTACAATCACCGTGGGACGGTCGAAGCCGACGTGGGAGACAATCACACGCTGGCGGAAACTGCCCTTTTCGGGACGACGGTGGTCCAACGGCTGGGTAAAATAGGTTACATACTTCTCGGAGAACCGGGTGGACTCCAACGGACGGGTTTCCGTAATGGCGGAAATCCGACCCAGTTTTTGCTGCAGATCGGTTTGTGCCGGGGCAGCAGCCGAAACGAACAGCAAGGCAAACAGCAGGAACGCTGCATAGCAGTTACGTAAATTCTTCATGATGACAGGATTGTTTTATCTGACGGGCAAAGATAGGTTATTTCCCGCTTACCGCCAACAGTTGGCATGGACGAAAAAAGAGAGAGAACTGCCTCGCGGCACCTCTCCCCCCTGCAAACTTAAAACAACCAACAAAAGAATGAGATAGGGATTAAGGATTCATCCTTCATCCTTCATTTTTCATCTTATAAACAGTAACTCGCGATATTTGGGCAACGTCCACATCTGATTGTCGACGATGAGTTCCAGCTTGTCGATGTGGTAACGGATTTCCTCCATCATCGGTACGATGTTGTCGTGGTAGGCGATGGCTTTTTCACGTTCACTCTCAATTTTGTTGGCCACTTTGCGCGCCTCAATCATGGCATCCACATGCTCCTTGATGAAGGCGGTACGGTCGGCAATCTCTTCGATGAGTTCCAGATTCTTGGCAGACAGTTTTGCAGCCTTCTCTGCGGGGAACAGGTCTTTCATCTTGTAGACGTTGTCCACCAAATCGGTCTGATATTGGGTGGCTACGGGGATGATGTGGTTCATGGCCAAATCTCCGAGCACGCGGGCTTCAATCTGTATTTTCTTGGTATACATTTCCCATTTCACCTCGTTGCGGGCTTCCAGTTCCTTCTTCGTCATAACACCGATGGACTCGAACATCCGGATGCTCTCCGGTTTCAGGTAGTTGTCGAAAATGACGGGAACACTTGTCTCGCAGTCCAGACCGCGGCGGGCTGCTTCGGCTTTCCATTCGTCGCTGTAACCGTTGCCGTCAAAGTGGATGGGTTTGCAGACTTTGATGTACCGGCGGATGACTTCGAGGATGGCGGAGATTTTCGGCTCACCCTTTTCAATCAGTTCGTTCACATCTTTCTTGAATTCCACCAACTGCTCGGCAAGGGCGGAGTTCAGCGCAATCATGGCACTGGCGCAGTTGGCCTCGGAACCCACGGCGCGGAACTCGAAGCGGTTGCCGGTGAAGGCGAACGGGCTGGTGCGGTTGCGGTCGGTATTGTCTATCATCAGTTCCGGAATCTGCGGGATGTCCAGCTTCATGCCTTGCTTGCCGCTGAGGCTGACGAGATCGTCCTTGGTGCTCTCTTCGATGTGTTCCAGCACCTGGCTCAACTGCTTGCCCAGGAAGGAAGAGATGATGGCCGGAGGCGCTTCGTTGGCACCCAGCCGGTGGGCGTTCGTCGCACTGGAGATGGAGGCTTTCAGCAATCCGTTGTGACGGTATACGGCCATCAGCGTATTCACTACGAAGGTGATGAAACGCAGGTTCTCTTCGGGCAGTTTGCCGGGTGCGTGGAGCAGGATACCGGTATCCGTACCCAGCGACCAGTTATTATGCTTGCCGCTACCGTTGACACCCTTGAAGGGCTTTTCGTGCAGCAGTACGCGGAAACCGTGGTTACGTGCCACTTTACGCATCAAGGCCATGATGAGCATGTTGTGGTCTACCGCCAGGTTGCATTCCTCGAAGACGGGAGCCAGCTCGAACTGGTTGGGAGCCACTTCGTTGTGACGGGTCTTGACGGGGATGCCGAGTTTCAGCGCTTCGATTTCCAGTTCCTTCATGAAAGCGGCCACACGGCTGGGGATGGCCCCGAAGTAGTGGTCTTCCAACTGCTGGTTTTTGGCGCTGTCATGGCCCATCAGCGTGCGTCCGGTCATCAGCAGGTCGGGGCGTGCGGCGTACAACCCTTCGTCAACCAGAAAATATTCCTGCTCCCAGCCCAGATAGGCAACCACTTTCTTTACTTCCGGATTGAAATAGTGGCATACGTCGACGGCAGCCTTGTCTACGGCACGCAGGGCTTTCAGCAACGGTGCCTTGTAGTCCAGAGACTCACCGGTATAGGCGATGAAAATAGTCGGGATGCAGAGCGTGTCGTCTACGATGAATGCCGGGGAGGAGGGGTCCCATGCCGAGTAGCCACGTGCCTCGAACGTATTGCGGATACCGCCGTTCGGGAAACTGGAAGCGTCCGGTTCCTGCTGCACGAGCAGTTTGCCGGTGAATTCCTCCATCACGCCGCCTTTGCCGTCGTGTTCCACAAAAGCATCGTGCTTTTCGGCAGTACCTTCGGTCAGCGGATGAAACCAGTGCGTATAGTGGGTCGCCCCCATTTCAACCGCCCATTTCTTCATACCTGCGGCAACCTCGTCGGCTATGCTGCGGTCCAGCGGAGCTCCGTTGTCAATCACATCCGTCAGTTTGGCATACACCTTGCTCGGCAGATAGCGGAACATCTTCTCCTTGTTGAATACATACTTGGCAAAATACTCTGACGGACGTTCCGCCGGGACTGCCACTGCAACGGGTTTCTTCTTGAACGCCGTCTCTACTACTCTGAATCTCAATTTTGACATAATACCTTAGAGTTGTAATTGTTGGTTTAATAAAATATAAAATCATTATGCACCGTAGGCAGACTCGCCGTGTTCGTAAATGTCGAGTCCTTCTTCCTCCACACGTTTGGAAACGCGGAGGCCGTGGATTTTGTCGAGTCCTTTGAAGATGATGAATCCCATGCCTGCTGCCCATGCGCCTACTACGAGTGCACCGAATACCTGCGCTCCGAGAAAGCTCCAGCCTGCACCGTAAAACAGTCCCTCACTGGTGGAAAACAGTCCGGTGAGGATGGTTCCCGTGAAACCGCAGACGCCGTGTACGGAACTGGCCCCTACGGGGTCGTCAATTTTCAGTGTCCGGTCGATGAATTCCACCGAATAAATCATCAGGATGCCGCAGATGGTGCCGATGATTACCGCCCCGAAGGGAGAAACCATGTCACAACCGGCCGTGATGCCTACCAATCCGGCCAGAATGCCATTCAGCGTCAGAGACAAGGAAGGTTTGCCATATTTCATCCAGCTTACTGCCAATGCAAAGAAACCGCCTGCGCAGGCTGCCAGATTGGTGGTGAGGAATACATGCGAGATGGCCTTTGCATCGTCCGTAGTGGCTGCTGCCAACTGTGAACCGGGGTTGAAGCCGAACCATCCGAACCAAAGGATGAATACACCCAGTGCCGCAATCGTGAGGTTATGTCCCGGAATGGCTCTTGACTTGCCGTCTTTGCCGTATTTCCCGATGCGCGGGCCGAGGATGGCCGCACCTACCAGGGCAATCCAGCCGCCTACGGAGTGGACGATGGTGGAACCTGCGAAGTCATGGAAAGTTGTTCCGAATGTTTCCATCATGAAGGAACCTGCCTCACCGTTCATCAGCCAGCCGCCGCCCCAAGTCCAGTGACCGGAAACGGGATAAATCAGCACACTGATGAAGATGGTGTAAACCAGGTACATGGAGAATTTGGTACGTTCTGCCATAGCGCCGGACACGATGGTGGCAGCCGTTGCGCAGAATACAGTCTGGAATACCAGGAAACCTTCCGTGGGAAGCCCGCCTCCGTCGTAGAACGAGAGGTCGAAGAAATGGGGCATTCCTATGAATCCGCCTGCACCGAACATCAGTCCGAAACCGATGAACCAGTAGAGCAGGCTGCCAAACATGAAGTCAACGAAGTTCTTCATCAGGATATTGGCCGTATTTTTTACTCTGGTGAAACCGGCTTCGACCAGTGCAAAGCCCGGTTGCATGAAGAATACCAGCATGGCTGCAAGCAACATCCATACAGTGTTCAGTCCGTTGGTCAGTTCACTTAAAATAAGTTTATCCATAATTTCTTGTTGCTTTTAGTTGTATTGTATTTTCTTAGTTGTGGTTTGTAGCTGCCCGTTATCTTTCTTGTTCGGCATTGTAGAGTGCGATGTCGCCTCTCTCTGCAGTACGTATGCGTATGGCATCCTCAATGGGGATGACGAAGATACGTCCGTCGCCGATTTCACCGGTTTGTGCAGATTTGATGATGGCTTGTACGGTCTTTTCCGCATTCTTGTCGCGCACCACGATGGAGATAAGGATGCGCTCGATGGAACTGGTGTCGTACATGACACCACGGTAGATACGGGCTTGTCTGGATTTCCCGATGCCCCGTACATCATAATAGGAGAACCATTCGATGTCCGCTTCGAGCAGCGCGTCCTTCACGTCCTCGAACTTGGTCTTTCGGATAATAGCTTCAATCTTTTTCATACCTTAAATAATTTACGATTAGACAATTTACGATTTACTATTTGCCTTTCGGTGTGTGTAAATCATAGGTTTTTCATCTTAGAAACTTAGTCCGACTACGAAATAGGCACCTTCAGACCTTGGATTCCAGGTTGCTTTGGCAAACAACGGGAGGGAGAAGGAATCGGTGATTTTGATGTCTTTTGATACTCCCAGGCTGACGTCGCATACGGCAAATCCGTTGGCTCCATAGAAGTCCGTGGCCCAAGGGGTAGCGCCTATCTCGGCCGCCCAGTCCAGTCCGCCCAGTGTGAAGGGGGCTGCCACGGAGATGTAGGATGAATAAGCACGGTCACCGTCTTTGTCAACACCGTCGTCGCCTGCAAAGTTGGTATACCAGTTTATGGCTACGGGGCCGAAATCATAGCCGATTTGCGCTTCGAACAGATGTGAGTTGGCAGCATTGTGTGCACCGTACTGGAAGTATTTGGCTGTCACCCCATCTCCGGTCACATTGTACCAGTAGTCCGTCACCGATACGCTGAAGCCTCCGGTTGAATATCCCAGTATGAGGTCGAACTCTTTCGTGTCCGAACTCTCGATGCCTACGGAGCCCCAAGCTCCCAGAGAGAAACCTTTGTAGGCGATGGATGCGCTCGGCTGGAGGCTTACCCCTCCCAAATCCTGGCCACGCCACACGTAACCGCTTACGAGGTCGACGCCTGCCGACGCTTCCACTTTATCCTGAGCCTTTGCCGTGAAAGGCATTGCCATTGATAACAGCGCCATTGCCATTATTCCCCATTTTACACTTTTTGTTTTCATACCTTTTTACCTTTAAGTTTAGAAAAATTCCGGATGATCAGTCCGACTCGATTATAGCAAGTACCTCGCTAATTCAATTGTTTTTTATTTCAGCCACTTCCGGATGCGCTTCATGGCTTCCACGCAGTCTTCGTGCTTGCCGAAGGCCGTCAGCCGGATATATCCTTCACCGCTGGGGCCGAAACCTACACCCGGTGTGCCCACTACATTGGCTTCGTACAGCATCTGTTCGAAGAACCGCCAGGAACTTGTTCCGTCGGGTGTTTTCAGCCAGATGTAAGGAGCGTTCACACCGCCGTAGACTTTCAGCTCGGCCGCTTCAAGGCCCTGCTTCATGGTCCGGGCATTGTCCATATAATAATCTATCGTTTCCTTTATCTGCCGCTGTCCCTCCGGTGTGTAGATGGCTTCCGCCGCTCGCTGGGTGATGTAGCTGGTGCCGTTGAACTTGGTAGATTGGCGGCGGTTCCAGAGCTTGTTCAGCGGGATGCGTTCGCCTTCCAGCGTGGCGGCAGTGAGTTCTTTCGGCACAACGGTGTAGCCACAGCGTACTCCCGTGAATCCGGCAGTCTTCGAGAAGCTGCGGAACTCGATGGCGCATTTCTTCGCTCCCTTTATCTCATAGATGGAGTGGGGCACGTCGTCTTCGCGGATGAAGGCTTCGTAGGCGGCATCGAACAGAATCAGCGTGTCGTTGGCGAGCGCATAGTCCACCCATTTCTTCAGCTCGGGCTTGGTCAGGGTGGTGCCCGTGGGGTTGTTGGGGTAGCAGAGGTAGACGATGTCGATGCGCTTGTCCGGAATCTCCGGGATGAAGTCGTTCTCGGCGGTACAAGGCATGTAGGTGACGTTGCTCCACTGGCCGTTTTCCTCCAGTACTCCGGCACGTCCGCACATCACGTTACTGTCTATATAGACCGGATAAATCGGGTCGGTCACTCCCACGCTGTTGTCGTGGCGGAGAATGTCGCCGATGTTTCCCGTGTCGCTCTTTGCTCCGTCGTTCACGAAGATTTCCGTAGGACCGAAGTGGATGCCTCGCGGAAGGTAATCGTGCTTGATGATGGCTTCTATCAGGAAGTCGTATCCCTGCTCGGGACCATATCCACGGAATGTCCGTGCGTCAGCCATCTCCTCCACTGCCTTGTGCATCGCTTCGATGCAGACCGGTGGCAGTGGCCGGGTAACGTCTCCGATACCCAGACGGATGACCTCTTGCTTGGGATGTGTTATCCTGAAAGTATTTACCTTCTTGGCTATGTCTGAAAACAGATAACTGCCCGGTAGCTTTAAAAAATGTTCGTTTACTAATGCCATAATCTTTTCTTGGTTGATAGTTGGTGATTAGTCAATTAATTCAATTTTGCCGTCGAATACTTTGGTGGCTTCTCCCGTCATCAGTACATGCCTGGTGGCGATGTCCCATCGGATGGTGAGTGAGCCTCCGTCCATGATGATGATGGATTCCCTTCCTGCGCGTCCGGTGAGGAAGGCTGCCACGGCGGTGGCACAAGCTCCGGTTCCGCAGGCTTGGGTGATGCCCGAGCCTCGTTCCCAGACACGCATCCTTATTTTTCCTTCTCCCAATATCTGGGCAAATTCTACATTGATGCGTCCGGGGAAGAGAGGGTGATTCTCCAGTTTGGGACCGATGACTGTAAGGTCGATGGCTTCAATATCATTGACAAAGATTACCAGATGCGGGTTTCCCATGGATACGGTGGTCCCTACATATCGTTCTCCGTCCACTTCGATGGGCTGTTCTTTCATCGGTTTGGCTCCTTTGCCGTCGTAGTCTGCCGGTTCGTCGGCAGGTATGCCCATGTCTACGGTTACAGAGTTGACCTTTCCGTCTGCCAAGTGCAGGTTTAGCATCCTTATACCTGACAGTGTATCGAGTGCGATTTCTGTTTTGGAGGTCAGTCCGTAGTCAAAAAGATATTTTCCGATGCAGCGGCTTGCATTGCCGCACATCCGGGCCTCCGAGCCGTCGGCATTGAATATCCGCATGCTGAAATCGGCCTTGTCCGAAGAACCGATAAGTACCAGACCGTCACTTCCAATTCCCGTATGCGGTGCACTCCATGCCCTCGCAAGTTCTTCCGGATGGCTGATAGGATATTGGGCCGTATCTACATAAATGTAGTCGTTTCCGGCACCGTGCATCTTGGTGAATTTTATAGTTCTTGTCATTTTGTCCTTTATCGGTTGGTTAATATATCCTTTTGTTTTATTTCGATGCAAATATACGACGTTTTGTTTTATAATTAACTGTAAAGCATATCTATTTTCTATTATTTTTTAGCGAAACTTTCATTCAATGAGAATATCTACTGTCAGGCTTTCAATTTAAAAGCATATGGCTTTGTTTTTATATAAATTGTAATCCATGTGAAAGTTTAGTTTGATTCAAAATAAGAAAAAAGATTTTTTATAAGACTAATTGCTATCTTTTTGAAAACAAGAAACCGCTCCATTGCGGACATAATGAAGCGGTTTGTTTGGTTTTTGTTTCTAAATGTATAAGGAGCGGCTATTTTTTCTTTAAAATTTCTTCCAGCACTACCGGTTCATTGGTTGTGATGAAATCTACTCCTTGGCTGATGAGCCATTCCATGTCTTTGGCTTCGTTTACGGTCCAGGCGTTTACTTTCATGCCGAGGTCGTGGCATTCCTTTATCCATTCAGGATGTTTTTGGAAGACACTGAGGTGATAGTCGGGACCGGCACAACCCCATGCTTTCAACTCCTTGGGGGTAAGGTCACCGGTCAGGTAGTAGACGGGGGTGCCTTTGGGTGCCAGACGGATAAACTCCTTGGTGGCATGTTGGGAGAAGGTGATATATTCCGTACGGTCCTCCAGTCCTTTGTCCTTTATCATTTTTACGATGCCCTCTACGGCTCGTGTTTCCTGTTCGGGGGTCTTGTGGGCTTTCAGTTCGAGGATAAGGCGGGTTTTCAGGCTTTTCGCCTTGTCCAGATACTGTTGCAGGGTAGGGAGTTGTTCGCCGTTGTCCAGTTGTACGGCGGTGCATACCTTGGCTGTGGCATCTTGCATAGTCACGCCTTTAAAGGTGGCGTCATGATTGACAACCAGCTGATTGTCTGTGGTGAGCCAAACGTCGAACTCGGAGCCGTAGCAGTGGATAGAATCAGCCTTTACAAGTGCGGCAAGGGAGTTCTGGGCCGAGCCGTCCGTAGTCCAGAAACCACGGTGGGCAATGACTTCCTGGGCCTGGATAGTGCCGCATGCAGCAAAGAGCAGGGCAGAAGCAAAAAATAGTTTTTTCAGATTCATAATGATTAGGGTGTTTTGTTTTGAACACAAAGATAAGTATTATATTTCTTTTATTAAATCTAACCCCTGAGTAATTTCAGTATATACTTTCCGGGCATCACGATGCGGGCTTTCAGTTGGGGTGAGCTGTTCAACTCGTATAGGATTTTCCAGATTTTTCCTCCCAGTTTTCCAAAATCCGTCAGTCTCAGGATGGCATTCAAATCGTGGATGTCGGTTACTTTCTGCCTTGCCAGTTCTTCCATCAGGCCTTGGTAATTATGCGTCTGTCTGTTGAGCGTGTACTCCGGTGGAGTCAGAAGAATCTCCTCCTTCCTTCTTCCCGTCTCCCCTTGGGGAGATAGAGAGGGGTTTTCTTTATTCTCTTTATTTAGTTTATTTGCTAAAGCGCTGCTTGTCTTGGCATCCCTGATTCTCTGCTGGTTAACCAGTCCACCGCGACGTCCGGCCTCCTTTTTAGCTTCTTGTTGGGCGTCCCATGGCTCCATGCGGCGGCTTAGTCCGGGGGATGAGAAGCTTGTCTCGTTCACCTCGAACAGTGCATAGTCATAGATGATTCGCTTCAGTGTGGCGGTTGTCACCCTTGCTTTTTGTGCCAGTATGGGAATCACTTTCAGGCTGGCTTTATATTCGTTCTGCAATCTGAGGAATTCGAGCACTGTCCAGTAAATGCCATATCCTTTCATACCTTCTTCTTGTATCATAATCATTAATTTTAAGTTGCTGCCGGCATTGGCATCATGTAGTAAATAAGCCTCCATAGCTTTTGATATTGGTGTTTTTTATTAGTTTACTATCGGTCTCCACTCCATAAAATTCTCAATCAGAAAAGTCCGCCAGCCTTGTTGTTCCGCGTCCCAATAGGCTACGTGAGCTTTAATGCTTGTCATGTCATGTTTCTTTTTGAAGTCGCTTTCGTAGGAAACAAGGGTTCCTCTTCCCATGTAGAAGCTGCCGTCCTGCTTTCGGTAGGCTATCAATGCATATCCGTATTGCATGTATTCCAGTAGGGAATTTATGCGCTGTGCCATCCATTGTACAGACTCCATGCTCAATGTCGTGTTTTCCGTAATCCGTTTTTCCCATAGCTTTTTTGCTTTTTCTGTTTTGGATACAAATTGCTCCTCAAATTCAGTTTTCTCTTTTCCCATTTTTTATGTTTTTAGGGTTAGTAAATGTATGATAATCAGCAATGAAAAAGGGCTACTCCTTTCAGTACGGATGGCTACGCCCTTGCCTTGTTGAGGCTACACCATCCGACGAGAAAGGTGTAGCCCTTCTGTCCGGTTGCTGACGGGGGCAAAATTACTGCCTTTCCAGGTACTGAACTATCAGTGATTTATCCTTACATCATATCCGTATGGGTCAATCAGTGTGGTGTCTTCCCGTTTTATGATGGCCCATACCTTCTCCAATTCGGTAATTATCGTACTGTAAGTCAAAGGCTTTTGCTCTCCTCTGGTTCTCTTTGTGAAGTTTTCGGATGCTACGAGCAGTTTGGCTATATCCGTTATTTTTCTAATTTTTGTGCCTTCAAAATAGCCTGATTTAAAGGCTCTTAAGTAACCTACATAAACATGGGTCTGGTCTCCGTAGTAAACCCGTTCTGCCAATAGCTTTTCATCCACTATGGAGCTGTGTTCTTTTACTTTTTTTGTTTTTAGTTTCTGTGTATCAGATTGATACGACATGCTTCTCTGCTCGTTACTGTTGAGATGCTTCTTTTTTTGAGTTCTTTCATTTGTGTAATTCTTCGTTCGTTTAACTGTTTTTTATTCTGGTTAAAAAATGCGAAAGTATAAAAAGTGAGGGAGAAATAAGGGGATTTTGGAGGGAAATGTGAAGGGTGAGTTGTAAATGGTTGATATATAAGATGATATGCTGTTTAAAAAACGTACGTTTAATGAACGCAAAGATAGAGACGTTTTTTGTAATGGCAAAATGTTTGATAGAAAAATGTTCCTAATAATAAATAATGATAAGTATATTGCATTGAATTTCAGTAGTATATACAATATATGTAATCAGTTAAAATCTTCTTATTTTTAGCTCTTTGAGTATGTCTTGTATAAGTTCGAAATAGCTGTTTTTTAAACGTACGATTAAAAAACGCTTTTTTGTTTCTAATGCGTTCGTTTATAGTCTCTTACCAAAAGGTAATGAACAACCGCAGAGAATCTGTTGACAAGAAGAGCATAGTGCTTGTCAAACTTCCCATAAAATGCTCGCAAGTGATTGAACTACAGTCCTGTAATGGTAGTTCAAAGCCCCCAAGGAATACCTTTTTCTAAGTAAAATTAGCAAGAATAGAAATGGATAAAGAGACCGAAGTTTGGTTTGCCATGCGTGCCACATACCGCAGGGAGCTTGAAGCTATGCATCTTCTCGAAAAGGCAAATCTTGGCTGTTTCATTCCCATGCAATATAGGATAAGTATCCGTAGGGGCAGGAAAGTCCGTGCTTTGGTTCCCGTCATCCGTAATCTGGTTTTTGTCCACGCACGTCCTTCCGAAGTACAGCGATTTAAGTCTCAAATTACTTATTTGCAATATATTACTGATACCCGTAGCGGTCAGAAAATAATCATTCCCGACCATGATATGCAGCGTTTCATAGCCGTCGCCGGTACCTACAATGACCATCTTCTCTATTTCCAGCCCGAAGAACTGAATCTCTCTAAAGGTACGAAAGTCCGTATCACCGGTGGCGACTTCGAGGGCCAAGAAGGTGTTTTTCTAAAGGTAAAAGGTGCCCGTGACCGTCGTGTAGTAATTGCGATACAAGGTATCATTGCCGTTGCCATGGCGACCATCCATCCAGACCTCATCGAAGTAATCCGCTAGTCTTTAATTGTTAATTTATAATTTTTAATTAATCATGTCTCTTTTAGAAGAAGCACTCCTCCTTCAGCGTGCCGCGCACGATCTGATGTATTTGGGTATGGACGGGAGTCCTATCTATAGTGATGACTTGTCCCGTCGTAACAGCGAAGTCTATCGCTTGACCACAACTTTGTATAATTTTGGCACTTGGGGCACCACGGTGGAAGAGCAGGCAAATGTATGTCTTGCGCTCTTGAAGGGGTATAGTGCCTCGTTCATTGACCATGGTGAAAAACAACAGCATGTGCAGGAGGTATTGAGGCGTTGCTGGGATACCCTTGATTCCCTTCCTTCCTCTTTGTTGAAACTCCGTTTGCTTACGGCTTGTTATGGAGAGGTTTTCGATGAGCCTTTGGCCGACGAGGGCCGTTCTATCATTGCTTCTTGGAATTTCGCATCGCTCACGGCAGAACAACAAGAAGCGGTTAACGAGTTTTGGAATGTGGTGGATAATCCTTATCCGTGGGAAGAACTGGAGGAATGAAAGCATAAGGTTGAAGAAAGACAGAAATATGAGAAACTTTGAAGATTTGCAAATAGCAGTTGCTGGTACCGGTTATGTAGGTTTGAGCATTGCTACTTTGTTGTCACAGCATCACAAGGTGACAGCCGTTGATGTAATACCTGAAAAGGTGGAAAAGATTAACAATCGTATATCTCCAATTCAGGATGAATATATAGAGAAGTATTTTGCGGAGAAGGAACTGAACCTCACTGCAACTCTTGATGGGGCATCTGCTTATAAGGATGCAGACTTTGTGGTTATTGCAGCTCCTACAAACTACGATCCGGCTAAGAACTTCTTCGATACACATCATATAGAAGACGTTATTGACCTTGTACTATCAGTGAATCCTGAAGCAACAATGGTTATCAAGTCAACCATTCCAGTTGGTTACTGTCGTTCCCTCTATGTGAAGTATGCTCAGAAGTTTGCTCAGATGGTACCATTGCCAGATGGAAAACGTCGTGAATTCCGCCTTTTGTTTTCTCCTGAGTTCCTTCGTGAATCGAAAGCCCTTGAAGACAATCTCTATCCTTCACGTATTATCGTGGGTTATCCAAAGATGATGTCTGTTGAATGGGAGGAGGAGAACGAAGCAATCCGCAAGATTCAAGGTAATCACATGAAAGAGTCTGCTGAGATATTCGCTAAGCTTCTTCAGGAAGGTGCCATTAAAGAAAACATTGATACTCTCTTTATGGGACTGAAAGAAGCCGAAGCAGTCAAACTCTTTGCCAATACTTATCTTGCCCTTCGTGTAAGTTACTTCAATGAGCTTGATACCTATGCTGAAGTAAAAGGTTTGGATTCAGCTGCCATCATTCAGGGAATTGGTCTCGATCCTCGTATTGGCACTCACTACAATAACCCATCATTTGGTTATGGTGGTTACTGTTTACCAAAAGATACTAAGCAACTCCTTGCAAATTATGAGAGTGTACCCCAAAATATGATGACAGCGATTGTAGAGTCAAATCGCACTCGTAAGGATTATATAGCAGATGCTGTTCTTCGCAAGGCTGGATGGTACGATTATACCACCAATAATCAGTATGCTGGGGGCAAAGAGCCTGTAACCATTGGTGTATACCGCCTCACTATGAAGAGCAATAGTGATAACTTTAGGCAGTCTGCTGTTCAGGGTATAATGAAGCGCATTAAAGCAAAAGGCGCCAATATTGTCATCTACGAGCCTACGCTTCAGGATGGTAAACTATTCTTTGGTAGTACTATTGTCAATGACTTGGAGTCATTCAAGAGTCTGTCTGCCTGCATAATAGCAAACCGCTATGACGATTGTCTGTTTGATGTGATAGACAAAGTTTATACACGTGATATATTCAAACGTGATTAGAACTTAAACTATGACAGGATGCTGTTCCTCGCTTTTTTACTCTATTCCTTTCAGAGAAATAAGTCCTGCTGTGATTTAATCGAATAATAATGACCGCCCCATATTTCCAGCAGGCGCTTGAGTTCATTGCCAGCAATGAACTCAATGCACTACCCATTGGCAAGACCGCCATCAATGGAGATAACCTTTGGGTGAATATTTTTGATACTGAACTCAAACTGGTAAAAAGAGGCAAATTTTGAGGCTCATAATCAAAATACATTGACATTCAAATTCCACTTTCTTGTTCTGAGTATTTGGGAATAAAAGATTGAAGCCGTTGCACTCAGCCGATAGGCGAGTTCAATACAACCGATGATTACATTCTCTTTCAATGATCCTATTGAGGAGATTAAGGCTCTCCAAGCAGGTAGGTAAATCGTCTTTTATCCAGATACAGACATGCTCCACTTATTGGTAGCGGTCACATTCGGAAGGCTGTATTTAAGATACATGTAACAGAATAAAAACGAATAAAATATAGTCATATGTTTGTACTTGACAAATTCATTGCCGACAATGTCATTATGCGCCCACAGAGCATGTTTCTGGACGACATTGAGGCAAACTGTGAAGCGCTTACTCGCGAGATTGAGGGTAAATCAGTATGTGTCATTGGTGGAGCAGGGTCCATTGGTTCCAGCTACATCCGTGCTATCTGCCGATTTCGACCAGCTAAGCTAGTGGTGATTGACCTTAACGAGAATGGGCTTGCTGAGCTTACTCGCGACCTCCGTTCTACTGATGGAATGTACGTGCCTGAGGAGTTTCGCACCTACACTCTTAACTTTGCAGACCCAATCTTCGAGCGCATTTTCCGCGAGGAGATGGGGTTCGATATTGTTGCCAATTTCTCAGCACATAAGCATGTGCGTTCCGAGAAAGATAAGTACTCTGTACAGGCACTCATTGAGAACAATGATATCAAGGCAAAGAAGCTGATGGACCTCTTGACAGTTTATCCTCCTAAGCACTTCTTCTGTGTGTCAACTGATAAGGCTGCAAATCCAGTCAACATCATGGGTGCATCAAAGCGCATCATGGAGGACCTTGTGATAGCATACAACCAGTATTTCAAGGTTACAACCGCACGCTTTGCCAATGTAGCATTCTCAAACGGATCTCTTCCTGACGGTTGGATTCATCGTTTTCAGAAGAAACAGCCATTGGTTGCACCTTCTGATGTACTTCGTTACTTTGTGTCACCTGAGGAGTCTGGTCAAATTTGTATGTTAGCTTGCATCTTGGGTAAGCCAGGAGAGATTTTCTTCCCTAAGTTGGGAGAGGAGCAGATGCTGACATTCTCTTCTATCTGCGACAAGTTCGTGGAAGAAGAGGGTTATGCCAAGAAGGAATTCACAACAGATGCTGAGGCTAAGAAATATGCAGCTCAGATGCCATACGATTCAGACACGTATCCGGTCGTTTACTTCAAATCTGACACCACTGGCGAGAAGGCATTTGAGGAGTTCTACGTTCCAGGCGAGAAGATTGATATGGAACGTTTCAATAGCCTTGGTGTGGTGTGCGAGAGCACACGCAGACCTATGAAAGAAGTCAACGAGTTCTTTACCCAACTTGAAGGCATCTTCCACAAGGATGACTTCACAAAGGCAGAAATAGTAAACGCTATCAAGGGTTTCATCCCGAATTTCGAGCATGAAGAAAAAGGTAAGAACCTTGATCAGAAGATGTAAAACGTCCATATGTGACCGTAGACATTAAACGCATGGTCTATAAAATAAATTTAATAAGTATGAAACGAAAGTTGAAGAGACTCCTCTAGAAGCTCACCACCTGCGGGCCTAGAGTGTAGTCTTTAATAAAAGTAGGTGTATGGTTGTACAATAGCAGAAAAGCGCTTTTGTGGATGTGGGACAAATTGGTTGAAATGTATCAATGGTTTGAACCTTACCTTGAAACAATAACGAATTTCTTCTAAGCAACTAGGTAGTTGGGGGGCTTTATAAAACATATTTATATATTATCATGGCAGATTATTCTAAAACTATTAACTTTATAAAGGAACTTTACGGTAATCAGGAGTTTACACCCCTTGCCGTTCCTAAGTTCATTGGCAACGAGAAGAAGTATCTCGAAGAGTGTATTGACACCACATTCGTGTCATCAGTAGGTAAGTTCGTTGACCGATTAGAGGAGGATATGGTTCGCTACACAGGTTGTAAGCGAGCAGTCGTTTGTGTTTCTGGTACCAACGCCCTCCACATGTCGCTTATGCTCTCGGGTGTGGAGTGTGATGATGAGGTGCTTACTCAGGCACTAACCTTTATTGCCACTTGTAACGCCCTTTCTTACATTGGTGCACATCCAGTATTCATTGATGTGGACAAGAGCACCATGGGGCTCTCTCCTGATGCTATCAAGGAGTGGCTCGTGAAGAATGCAGAGATTCGTAACGGCCAGTGCTATGACAAGAATACCGGTCGCAGAGTGAAGGCTTGCGTACCTATGCACACCTTCGGCCATCCTATTCGCATTGAGGAACTTGCAGCCGTTTGTGAGGAGTATCACATTGAACTTGTTGAGGATGCAGCTGAATCAATCGGTTCACTCTACAAGGGTAAGCATACAGGTACTTTCGGTAAGGTAGGTGTTATCTCTTTTAATGGCAACAAGACCATCACCACAGGTGGTGGTGGCATGATGCTCTTCAATGATGAGGAGTTGGGTGCATACGCAAAGCACATCACCACTCAGGCAAAGATTCCTCATCGATGGGAGTTTCGTCACGATCATATTGGCTACAACTACCGTATGCCAAACATCAATGCTGCTCTCGGATGCGCTCAGTTGGAGAACCTTGATGCCTACATTGCTGATAAGCGTGCAGTGGCTGCTGCCTATGCCGACTTCTTTAAGAATGTGGACGATATTGAGTTCTTCACCGAACCAGAGAACTGCTTCTCAAACTATTGGCTCAATGTTGTGATTCTGAAAGACAAAGACGCACAGATCGATTTCCTCCAACAGACCAACGACAACAAGGTCATGACACGCCCAATCTGGGAGCTCATGAACCGCTTGCTAATGTTCGAGAAGTGTGAGAACGATGGTCTCAAGAATACCATCTGGTTTGCAGATCGTGTAGTTAATATTCCGTCAAGTGTAAGACTGTAAAATATGTCTAGACCATTGATTTTAGTAGGTGGTGGTGGTCATTGTAAGTCTGTGATCGAAGCTGCCGAATCAGCAGGAATGATCATCAAGGGTATCCTTGATCTGCCATCAGAGGTGGGCAAGAATATTCTTGGATATGAGGTCATTGGTAGTGATGATGACATTCATCAGTATGTTGAGGAATACGACTTTGTCGTGACCCTTGGTTTTATCAAGGATCCTGCTCTTCGCAACAGGATTTATGCGCGCATTGAGGCTGCAGGTGGCACTTTGGCAACTGTCATTGCATCTACTGCTCATGTGTCGCGACACGCTACTATAGGAGCTGGAACTGTCGTACTTCATGGAGCGATGGTCAATGCTGGTACTCAGATTGGTAAAGGCTGCATCATCAATACCTTATCTAATATAGAGCATGATGTGATCATTGGCGACTACTGCCACATCTCGACTGGAGCAATGGTCAATGGCGATTGCAAGGTGGGCGAAAACACCTTCCTTGGTAGTCAGAGCGTGATGGTCAATGCCACAAGCATACCTGCCAATAGCGTTTTTGCAGCAGGATGTATGATTCGTAAGTCACAGAAGGTTGAGGGTATATATGCTGGTAATCCAGCAGTATTAATGAAGAAAAACGCATGACACATACATTAATCATAGCCGAAGCTGGCGTCAATCATAATGGTTCGCTTGCGCTGGCCAAACAACTCATCGACAAGGCAGTTGAGGCTGGTGTGGACATCATCAAGTTCCAGACCTTCAAGTCTGAGAAGTTGGTGTCGAAAGCAGCAAAGCAGGCTGAATACCAGCAACGAAACATAGGTAAGCAGGACGAAGATCAGTTGGCAATGCTAAAGAAGCTGGAACTCTCTCAGCAGGATCATGAGGTACTTATTGCTTACTGCAACGAGAAGGGCATACGCTTCTTCTCTACAGCCTTCGATATGGATAGTATTGACTATCTGCATTCTCTCAATATGGGCTTGTGGAAGATTCCTTCTGGTGAGATTACTAACTATCCGTACCTTCGCAAAATAGCTCAGTATCACGAACCAGTCATCCTCTCTACTGGCATGTGCGAACTTTCTGATATTGAGGCAGCAGTTAAGGTGCTTCTGGAGTTTGGTGTGCAGAAAGATCAGATTATCATCCTTCATTGCAATACCGAATACCCAACACCTTTTGTAGATGTTAATTTGAAGGCAATGTTAGAAATTGGTGAGAGGTTTGGAGTGCAGATTGGCTATTCCGACCATACCAAAGGTATTGAGGTGCCTATTGCTGCTGTAGCCCTTGGTGCAATTGTAATTGAGAAGCACTTCACCCTCGACAAGAATATGGAAGGACCTGATCACAAGGCAAGTCTCGAACCTGATGAACTGAAGGCTATGGTTAGTGCTATCCGCAATATCGAACAAGCTTTGGGTACAGGACATAAGACTATTTCTGAATCTGAGCGCAAGAACATAGAGATCGTCCGTAAGAGCATTGTGGCTACTTGTCCTATCAAGGCTGGCGAACTACTTACCGAGGATAATCTGACCGTAAAGCGTCCTGGAAACGGAATATCTCCTATGCGTTGGAATGAAGTGATTGGAACAAAAGCTACCAAGGACTTTGAAGTTGAGGAGGTAATCGTATTATGAGAAAGATTTGTGTAGTTACCGGTAGTCGTGCAGAATATGGCATCCTTCGCAATCTGATGGCTGCCATCAAGGCAGATCCTGAACTCCAGCTTCAGGTCATTGCCACTAATCAGCACCTTTCTAAACTTCAGGGCGAAACCTACAAGGAGATTGAACGTGATGGGTTTACCATTGACTATAAGGTGTATATGGCTGATGATGAAGCACCAGATAATGCCAACACAACCGCCAAATCCATTAGCCGTGGTGTAAGTGGCTTTGCAGATGCTTTTGATGCCCTTCATCCCGATTTACTCCTCATCCTTGGCGACCGTTACGAGATGCTGGCAGTAGCATCTACAGCTCTCATCTACAAAATTCCTATAGCACACCTTCATGGTGGTGAGATTACCGAGGGTGCTTTTGATGATGCTATCCGTCATGCCATTAGCAAGATGAGCCACCTGCACTTCACCAGCACAGAGGCTTACCGCAATCGCGTGATTCAGTTGGGCGAGCAACCCGAACGAGTATTCAATGTGGGGGCACTTGGTGTAGAGAACGTAATGAAGAATGACTTCATGTCAAAGGAGGAGATTGAGAGCAGTCTCAACTTCCAGCTGACCGACAAGTGCCTCCTTTGCACCTATCATCCCGTTACCCTCTCCAACATGTCTTCCGAGGTACAGGTGCTCAACCTTCTCAAAGCTTTGGATTATTACAAGGATTATCACATCATCTTCACTTATTCCAATTCCGATACCAATTCGCAGATTATCATCAAGCGTATTCAGGAGTATGTAGATAGGAACAAAGGTCGTTGCATGTTTATCCCATCCCTTGGTCAGAGACGCTATTTCTCAGCTCTCAAGTACATGACGGCTGTTCTCGGCAATTCGTCAAGTGGTATCATTGAGGTTCCTTCTTTCGGCATACCAACGCTCGACATTGGTGATCGCCAGAAGGGACGCATTGCTGCTGATTGTGTAATCCATTGTGGCTATTCGATAGAGGAAATCAAGGAAGGTCTTGAAAAGGTAGTCAACTATCCATCGAAGGCAATTGACAATCATTACTATAAAGAAGGTACATGTGAGGCAATCTTCAACATCATCAAGAACTATCCATTGGAAAACTTAGTACAGAAATCATTTTACGATCTGAAATAACATGAAACTTACAGATACACTCTTTGTTATCACAGCACGTGGTGGTAGTAAAGGGCTTCCGGGCAAGAATATCAAAGACTTGTGCGGAAAAACATTGATTGCCTATAGCATCGATATAGCACGTGCGTTTACTGATGACGAGAACATCTGTGTTAGTACGGATTCAGAGGAAATCAAACAGGTAGTCGAACAGTACGGATTGAAGGTGCCCTTCCTTCGTCCTGATTATCTGGCTACAGATATTGCAACTTCAAATGATGTTCTTGTTCATGCTGTCAATTTTTATAAGGAACAAGGACACGAATACAAGAAACTATGTCTCCTTCAGCCAACATCTCCATTGCGTGCTGTAGAGGATGTTGAGGGAGCCTTGAAACTTTACAGGGACGATATTGATATGGTCGTTTCTGTGATGAAGTCACATGCACCTGCCGTTCTTTGTCATGATGATGAAGATGGCTTTGTTCAGTTGGTTTACAACAAGAAAGCTGTTGGTCGTCAGCAACTGGCTGAGATGTACGAATACAATGGTGCTGTCTATGTGATGAATGTTCAGTCGCTTTTAGAAAAGGGGATGAGCTGTTTTACAAAGCAAATAAAATATGTGATGTCAAAGGAGCATTCAGTTGACATTGATGATATATATGATTTCTATCAAGTAGAATCAATTCTAAAAAACAGATAATATGAAGCAGTACATTATAAGTGAAACATCCACAATCAAGGAGGTGCTTGTTTCGCTCAATAGTATCGTACATGATACACTATCTCTCCTTGTTGTTGACACATTCGATAAAATGGTAGGCACTTTAACTGATGGCGACATTCGTCGAGGTCTTATTTCAGGTGCTCAGCTTACGGATGAGGTCAGCACTATTATGCATCGTGATTTCAAGTACATCAAGCAGTCAGAGTTTGATGTTGCTCACTTAAAGACATTCCGTGAGCGTAAAATTTTCTTCATACCTATCTTGGATGAGGAGAATCATATTGTGGATGTTGTTAATCTTCAGAAGTATAAGTCACACCTACCTATTGATGCAGTATTGATGGCTGGTGGCAAGGGTGAACGTCTTCGCCCATTGACAGAAAAGACCCCAAAGCCATTGCTCCCAGTAGGTGACAAATGTATCATTGATCACAACATCGACAGATTGATGTCATACGGCATTAATCACGTCAATGTGACTGTCAACTACCTGAAGGAACAATTGGAGGAGCACTATGCAGAACCTCGTAATGGTGTGAAGGTACGTACATTCCGTGAACCGAAGTTTTTGGGTACAATCGGCAGCATACGTTTTGTGGATACTTTCTACAACGATACCATTCTGGTGATGAACTCAGATCTCTTCACAAATATCGACTATGAAGATTTCTTCCTTCATTTCCAGATGCATGATGCCGAGATGTCTGTTGCGGCTGTACCTTACCATGTCAGTATTCCTTATGGTATACTCGACCTCGAAGGACGTGAGATCAAGGGCTTGATAGAGAAACCAAAATATAATTACTATGCTAATGCCGGTATCTATCTGATCAAGAGACGTGCACTAACCGAGATCCCAGAGGATGAGTTCTTTAATGCCACTGACCTCATCGAGAAATTCATAGCTCAAGATAAGAAAGTAATCCGCTATCCTCTCAATGGCACATGGATTGATATAGGCAATATACAGGAATATCAGAAAGCTAAGGATTTAGTGAAACACATGTAAATTATAATATAAATAATAAATTATGGGAGTGTTTTTATATTCTAATCAAAAAATTGACCAAGAAAAGGTTAAGTACATATTCAAAACACGTGGTCATAAAAAAATACAGAGTCACAGTAATGACAAATATAATTTGTTAACCGCTCCTAAAACATTGGTGGCTAATGAGAATTATATAGGTGAAAACGAACTGGGCAAGGGAAACTATGCTGTAGGTATAGGTACTTACTTCTATAAAGATAGCTATGGGAAAGAGGCGCTTCGTGAAGTTTTTAACGATATAGAAACTGTTATTTCCGATAATCCTGTTTATGGTCATTGGGCATTTTGTATTAGGAAGAACGGGGAGACATACATTATAAATGATATGTCTGGGTTTATGCGTTTATTTATTACGCAGGAAGGAAATAATATAATTGTATCTTCCTCTATGCTTGCCGTTGTTTCAGCAATGAATCAACCAAAATTTGATAAACCTAAGTTAAGCGGTTTCTTGGCTGGCCGTTATGGAGCCGAGGCAACTTTTATCCAAAATATCAACACATTAGATCCTCATAAGTATATAGTAATTTCCGAAGATGGAACTGTAAATTGGAACGACAAGGCTATTCCTGAAGTTCCTCGCATACAAACATTGGAAGAAGCGGTCATTTATGTAAAGACGCTCTTAAATAAACAGATGTCAGTTATTAAGGGCGCATTAAGAGATGAAAAGGTTTATACAGATGCAACTGGTGGTTTGGATAGTAGACTTATAGCTTCGAATCTACATTCTACAGGTATCAATTTCGACTTTATGAACTATCCAATATTTGGTCCTGATGCTGAAATTGCAGAAATTCTTTCTAAAGGGATAAATAAGAAACTACATGTACAGACAGATGATCGTGTAGAAAAGGATAATATAAAAGAGCATTTAGGAGAATTTGATTATGGAAACAACTTCTTTAGACAGTATGCTAATCCTCGATGGAATATAGAGAATAAATTTGAATTCTCAGGCGCACGTGGTGAGTGTATAGATCTTCCAGATATCTATAGTGATGAAGACTTATCATTCATGAAAGATACACGTCCTGAAGTCCTTCTCAAAAATCTTACTGTCGGCCCCATGATGACTGAACTTCAAAAAGATTTGTATTTAGGGTATCTGATGAACCTTTTGTCTGAAAGAGAAGGTTTTAAAAAAGGTATTAAGTTGAGCGAAAAGCAACAAGTCAAGTTTACCCAGTTCTTCGCGGGACAGTTTGGAGATGCGATGTACAATTCTGGGGCACAAGCAAATCTATATTTTTACTCTCTATATAATGAGTGGCATTTTAATCATTTTATTAGTGATATTGCATTTGATGCAAAAAAATGTCGTAAATTAACACTTGCTCTTATTAGTTCAATCGATCCTGAGTTAGGAAGTTTCCCATTCGTGTCGCGAATGAATACTGCAAGACGGTCGGTTAATGAAGTCCATGAACTTCCTATGAAATATAGCGTATATCCATCTTGGCTAAAAAATCTTATGCCATTATGGCTTAAAAATTTCTTGTACAATAAAGTAGGTCTGAGAAAGAATAATATCGATAAATCATTGCTGAAAGGTATTAATTGGGATCTTTATAAAGATGTTGTAAGGGTTAATCAACTTAAGAAGTATCCAATATATTTTCATACGATAATAAAGAGAATTTATTCTTTAGAACAGGTTAGAACCTATTTGAAAATTGAATTTTAACTTGCTATCAATATAATGAAAAAAGTAATGTTCGTCTTCGGCACCCGTCCAGAGGCAATCAAAATGTGTCCTCTGGTCAAAGAACTCCAGAGCCGACCACAAGAGTTCGAGACCATAGTATGCGTTACAGGTCAGCATCGTGAGATGCTCGACCAGGTGCTTCGCGTTTTTGATGTCACCCCTGATTACGACCTCAACATCATGAAGCAAGGTCAGGACCTCACCGATGTAACTGCACGCGTCCTCACCGGTCTTCGTGATGTGTTTAAGGAGTGCAGACCTGATGTAGTCCTCGTTCATGGCGATACCACCACCTCCACAGCAGGAGCCCTTGCTGCCTTCTACGCACAGATCCCTGTAGGTCATGTTGAGGCAGGCCTTCGCACCCACAATCTCTACAGCCCATGGCCAGAAGAGATGAACCGTCAGGTTACAGGCCGTATCGCCACCTACAACTTTTCGCCAACCCCACTCTCCGAGAAGAATCTCAGGGCAGAGTCTGCCCTTGGCAACATCTACGTCACCGGCAACACCGTTATCGATGCCCTCCACATGGTGGTCAATAAGCTCTATACCGATGCAGCCCTTGCCTCTGAACAGGACAAAGTCCTCCTCGAAGCAGGCTATGACGTCAGTCGCCTCTCTAATGGTAATGCTTTGACAGACTTAGGAACCGAAGGTAAGAAGCTCGTCCTCATCACAGGCCACAGACGCGAGAACTTTGGTGACGGCTTCATTCGCATGGTAACAGCTATGAAGGACCTCTCCGAGAAATATACCGATGTTGATTTCGTTTATCCAATGCACCTCAATCCAAACGTGCGCAAGCCAATCCATGAGGTGTTTGGCGAAGACCTCACCCGTCCTAACTTCTTCTTCATTGAACCACTCCAGTACCTTGAGTTCGTCCACCTCATGAGCAAAGCCACCATCGTCCTCACCGACTCAGGCGGCATCCAGGAGGAAGCTCCAGGTCTAGGCAAACCAGTCCTCGTGATGCGCGACACCACCGAACGTCCTGAGGCACTTGCTTCTGGTACCGTACATCTTGTTGGTACTGATTACGACAAGATTGTAAATGAAGTCTCAATCCTCCTTGATAATGCAGACGCATATGCCAAGATGTCCCAGGCTGTCAACCCTTATGGCGACGGACAGGCTTGCCGTAGAATTGCAGACGTGTTGGCTGGAAAGGAAACAGACCGCTATGAGGTTTAATAATTAATGGTTAAGTGCGTGCACAGGTGAAGCTCGGCTTATGGTTCAATACCATCACGTACTACAAATGTATCTTTAACCAATGCAGGATACGATTCCTCGCTTTACTATTCCTTTCAATATGAGTAAGTCCTGTAGCGGTTTTTAATTCTTCAATATGTCTGATAAAACACTAAATAATAAAAGAATCGCGAAAAACACCATCTTTCTTTATTTTCGAATGATATTTATAATGGTCGTGTCTCTGTTTACGAGTCGTGTAGTTTTGAATACATTAGGTGTTGAAGATTATGGTATATATAATGTTGTAGGTGGCATAGTAGCCATGTTTGGCTTTTTGAATGCTTCAATGTCTTCTTCAACCCAGCGATATATTGCCTATGCTCTTGGGAAAAACGATTATGGCAATCTTCGAAAGATTTTCTCAACTTGCTTTCTGACGCATCTTCTGATAGCATTTGTCGTGCTCGTTCTTATTGAAACAGTAGGTATTTGGTTACTTTATAATAAAATGGTAATACCGACAGACCGTATGAATGCTGCATTCTGGGTTTTTCAGTTTTCTTCAATCTCTGCGGTGGTGGCTATAATAGGGGTTCCATTTAATTCTGATATTATTGCACATGAGAAGATGTCTGCTTTTGCATACATCTCTATATTAGAGGTTGTTCTGAAATTGGTAATCGTGTATATGCTAAGTATCGGAAATATAGATAAACTAATACTCTATGCTGCTTTGATACTTGTAGTACAAATATCTATCGTGTTTTTTTACCAGATTTATTGTCTGAAACATTTTGAAGAGTCAAGAATCAAGTTCATCTGGGATGGATCGTTGTTCAAAGAAATATTCGGCTTTGCTGGTTGGAATATGTGGGGATGTTTAGCTCATATTCTATATACGCAAGGACTTAACATCTTGTTGAATATGTTTTTCGGACCTGCTGTCAATGCAGCAAGAGGTGTTGCAACCCAGGTTCAAGGTGCCGTTCAGCAGTTTTCTTCAAACTTCCAGATGGCTTTAAACCCACAGATCACCAAGACGTATGCTGCAAACGATATGAAGTCTATGCATACGCTAATATATCGAAGTTCAAAGTTTACTTTTTTTTTACTATTTGCCTTATCGCTTCCTGTAATAATGGAAACAGAACAAATACTCACGCTATGGCTGAAGATTGTTCCTGATTGGACTGTTATCTTTGTGCGGCTTATGTTGTGTGTAGTTATGGTTGACTCAATAGCAAACCCTTTAATGACTGCAGCGGCAGCAACTGGCAGAGTTAAGGTATATCAATCAGTGGTTGGCGGTATCTTACTTCTCATTGTGCCAATATCATACATTGTATTGAAATTGGGTGGTAATCCATATTCAGTCTTTATTGTACATTTTGCTGTTTGTACTACAGCTTTTGCAGTAAGACTATTCATTATTCGCCCGATGATTAATTTCTCAATATCAAGTTACCTGAAGAATGCCATAGCAAGGTGTATAGTAGTGGGTATAGTCTCTTTGATTATCCCCGTAACATTAAGAATTTTGCTAGACCAGTCAATATTTAACTCATTTGTGATTATTATTGCTTCTGTAATAAGTGTTCTGGTATTCACCTTCTTAATTGGACTTACGACTAATGAAAGATTGTTTATTGCCAACAAGATAAAAGAGGTAGCTTATAAGATAATATGATAGATATAACCGATACTCGAAACTGTGCTGGGTGTGAGGCATGTGTTAATCGATGCCCAAAACATTGTATTAGTATGAAGGCAGATGTAGAAGGATTTCTATATCCTGTTGTAGATAAAACAACCTGTATTGATTGTGGTTTATGTGAGATAGTATGTCCTATAACAAATCTAGCAGAATCCTCGAAACCTCTGCAAGTATTGGCTACTATAAATACTGATAATAGTATAAGAAAGGAAAGTTCATCGGGGGGGGTGTTCACTCCATTAGCGGAGAAGATAATTAATGAGAAGGGGGTAGTTTTTGGAGTAAGGTTTGATGAAAATTGGCAGGTAGTTTTTGATTATACAGAAACCCTTGAAGGCCTTACTGCCTACCGTGGCAGTAAGTACGTACAAGCTACGATAAACAATGCCTACCAAAAGTGCGAGCAATTCTTGAAAGAGGGGCGCTGGGTATTGTTTACAGGAACCCCATGTCAGGTGTCAGCCCTGAAATTGTACTTAAAGAAAGAATATTCCAATCTAATTACTGCGGACTTTGCTTGCCATGGTGCCCCAAGTCGCGAGGTATGGAGTAGATATCTGGAGGAGGAAATAGAAAACCATAAAACCGCCCAAAGGGTGGTCGTTGGAAAAAGTACCGTTTCATCTTCTCTAAACTTAATGTCCCTTATCGAGGACATTAAGTTTAGAGAAAAATCGGATGGTTGGAAAAAGTTCCGTTTTGTCCTCAAATTCGACGAGCCTTCGGGTGATGTTGAAAAAAGTTCCGTTTTGTCCTCTATTCACTATCTAAATCCTTATTTTCAAGCATTCAACACTGGCGTGTTACTACGCCCATCTTGTTATGTTTGTAAAATTAAAAACGCATGTAGAAGCCATGCCGACATTACAATGGCTGATTTTTGGGGCATAAGTGAAGTTGATTCCACTTTCGATGATGACAAGGGGACAAGTTTGATTCTACTAAATACAGAGAAAGGCGTTTCATTCTTCAATAACATTACGCTTAGACAGAGGTCATTCTCCTATGATATAGCATTGAAATATAACGAGGGCTTGAGAGAAGGAAGTTATTATCACCCGAGGAGAGATTTCTTTTTTTCGAATTTTCCAAATACAAAGAGCGTTATTGCACTGTTGAAGGAATCACAGATACCTACGCTTTCCATGCAGATTTCGAGGTACAAGAATGCTATCGTCAGACGAATAAAGAAACTATTATGAATATAGCACTTATAATATTCCCCATTCATGCTAGTCATGGTTGTATCTTGCAAACTTTTGCATTAGCTACCACACTTAGGCAGATGGGACATAAAGTTACAATTATAGATCGCCAATGGGATAAACTGTCATATTTACGAGTATGCTTACATGCCGCAAAAATTGTTGCAAAAAAAATAGTTTGTGGATATGAAGGCGGTTTAACTATATCTGTAGAAAATAAACTTATAATGTCTGAATTACAGACTTTTATAGACAGATATCTGCATGATAGGGTGATATCGTATTCTACCCCTAGCTATACAAAACTAAAGGATTTTGATGCTTTTATTGTTGGTAGTGATCAAACATGGAGGCCCAAGTATGTGTCGGATGCTACATACTATTATTTAGGCTTTATCCCTTCAAATGCAAAGGTAAAACGTGTAGCTTATGCGCCATCATTTGGTACTGAGGAATGGGAATACTCACCAGAGCTAACAGAAACATGCAAAGAACTTATACAACGATTTGATGCGGTTTCCGTTAGAGAAGAGTCTGGCATAAAGTTATGTAAAGTACATTACAACATTGAAGCAACGCATGTTCTTGATCCTACTATGTTGCTGCATAAGGAAGATTACCTTTCTGCTTGTGGGCTTGAATTGCGAAATGATAGTGAGCTTAGTTATTATTTACTTGATAGCTCAGATGAAAAAATGGCAATTGTCAATAAGGTTTGTACTGACCTAAATCTGCGAAAAAATCGCATTAATACAGATACAGAAAATAGTAAGGCATCTTTACATAAGAGGATTGCACCATCCATAGAAAAGTGGATTGGAGGTTTTGCTCATAGCAAGTTTATTGTAGCTGATTCATTCCACGCAACAGTATTTGCAATATTATTTAATAAGCCATTTATCACTATTGCAAACAAGGAGAGAGGACTTGCTCGTTTTATGTCTTTGTTGCAGATGGTAGGTTTAGAGAATAGACTTGTTTTTGATTCTAAAGAAGTTGATGATAATTTGATAACATCAACAATCGAGTGGAATGAAGTGAATAAACGATTAGCAAATAAGAGAACTGAATCTTTAACATTCCTTAAAAACAGTTTGGCTTAATGAAAAAGAGAATAATACTCTCATACGACTATGAGCTCTTCTTTGGAGACCGCTCAGGGACAGTACAGAAATCCCTCATAGAACCTACAAATCAATTGCTAGATGCAATGGATAGTGTGGGTTTTAAAGGCAATTTCTTCATCGACTGGCAAATGATTAAGTATCTGTCTATGGAAGATGACAACCGTTGTAAACAAGATTATGATGCCATAGTCAACCAGCTTAAGGACATAGTCCACAGAGGTCATCGTATCGAATTGCATATCCATCCCCATTGGGTAGATGCCAAATACAATGGAGATGGTACATGGAACTTTAATGAATTCGAACATTATAGTCTGAATAGCTTCACTAAAGATGAGATTACAGAAATGTTTGTAGGAGGTACAAATCTCCTAGAATCCATTGCACGAGAGGTTGAGCCAGATTATAAAATCGTAGCATTTCGTGCTGGGGGGTGGGCTGTACAGCCTTTTGATATGCTGAAGGAGGGCTTTATTAAGGCTGGTATCAAGGTTGAGGCTTCTGTTGCTGTTGGAGTTTATGGAAAAAATTTGCATTCGCAATATGATTTTCGCATTGCTCCGAATAAGGATTTATATAGGTTTGATGATGATGTGTGTAGGGAGGTACATAACGGGGCATATATAGAGGTACCTATTACTTGTTTTGAACGGAAGTTTATAAACAAAGTATTCGACAAGTTAACTAATTTAACAACAAATTGGCTCGCTTTTATTACCGATGGAACACATGTACGAAAAGAAGATATGGAAGAGAATTCTGCGGGAGTATTTAATAGCTTAACACAAAGAGGAATGCTTGGATTTAGAATGTGTCCACTTAATTCGCCACTCTATGTTATAGAGTTAGGTCATTATATAACGTGTTTTCTTCATCATCCAAAAGATCAGACTAAGGCCTCTGCAATGTGCATCAAAATGTTAAGTTTTGTTTCAAAATCAATAACATATAAAGATATAGTAGATAATGAAAAGTAAAATTCATATAGTAATGAGAAATGACTTGGTGATATTACCACCAATGCAGTCATTAATAACTGTACTTTTGGAAAAGGGGGTGCAAGTTCACTTCTTGGGGAAGTGCAGTGATATAGAAAGAAAATCATATTTTGCTAGGCTAGGTGTTGTATTTGAGGATGTTATTTACACACCTCAAGACAAGATATATAAAACCCTGTTAGAGCAGATTCGATATCGTAGATTATTAAAGCAATATTTATCAGTTAATATGAATAATGATACTGATATAATATGGTTTGAATATTCGGATATGGCCTATATTGTTTATGATATTTTTAAAAACTATGATTATTTAATCCATTTCTATGAGTTCCAGAATCTAAAATATAGCTGGAAATTTCAGCTGATGTATCATAGATATAGTATGGTGGATTTTGTTAAAACCGCTAAGGCTGTTATACATTGTGAATACAATAGAGCTCATATAACTAGAGGTTTATGTGCATTGAAGTCACTCCCTTTCGTATTGCCTAATAAACCATACCCAGATGATATTGACTTTAGTAATACACCATCAGAAGTGTTTGATTTAGTAGATTCTTTAAAAAGAAAGATAGTAGACAAAAAAGTGATATTATATCAAGGTATATTTGCTCCCAATGAGAGACGCTTAGATGAATTTTGTGACGCAATAGAACAAATGAGTAATGAATATGTCCTAATAGCAATGGGACATGGGGGTAAGTATTTTGAAGATCTGAAGAAGAAATATGCTAGTGTGAAAATTATATTTATTCCATTTATTAAATCACCATATCACCTTCTAGTTACTCAATTAGCACATGTTGGTGTTTTATCATATTTTCCTTTAAATGGTAGTTATGCTGGTGTTTTAAACCCTCTATATTGTGCGCCAAATAAAATATTTGAATATAGTAAATTTGGCATCCCTATGCTATCTAATGACTTGCCTGGTTTAAGGTCTATGTATTTGGAATATGGTTGTGGAGAAATTGTCCAATACCCAATAACACCCAATTCAATCGTAAATGCTTTATTGAGGATTTTCAATAATTATGAGAATTACTCTAAAGGAGCTCATCATTTTTATAGTTCTGTTGACTTTAAGGGTATAGTATCCGAAATATTAAATAGTTTGTAAATAATATGAAAGCAACAATAATACACAATGTGTATTTGACCCATAAAAATGGGTTGAATACAGTTTTGGGGCTTTTGCTAAAAAATAAAAACATTTTTTTTGATAACGGCATTGAATTATGCTCTGTCACTCCTGATGACGAAGGTGTGAGGAATTTTACAAGTAAAAAAAAAGGTTACAAACAGTATATAAAAGATTTTGCAACAAGTATACTAACAAAATGCGCGCAAGTTTTTGGATGGGGAGCTCATATTATGATGATTATAAGATCAGAGCGTTTTTCAAAAAAAATGGCTTTGAAGTATATAGCCTCTAACCCCTCTGATGATGACGTGGTATTTATACATTCTTTTTTTGTTTGCTATTATTACCTAAAATTTAGAAAGAAAAAACAGAAAACGATTCTTGTCCTACATAATAACGGCGATACTTTTAAGATGTATCGTACATATTACCGTGCTTTAGAAAAATCATCTTATTATAAAACGCTGCTCTCTTACGAGGAGTATGTCTTGGAAAATGTAGATAGAATTAATTTTGTTTCTGAATCATCTCGTAATAGATTTCTAGAGTTACATCCTTCAGTGCCTTCTGAAATCGTTTCTTTCATTCATAATGGTGTTGATGATATTCCATACACTAAGCACGAAAAGGTACATGACCCAATAGAGATTTGTTGCGTAGCATCAATTACAGAACGCAAAGGACAACGATTTATTGTAGATGCGTTAGCTAGTTTTAATCGTGATTGTATGCCTAATGTTCACTTCACAATAGTTGGAGATGGAACTATCAGATTAGAATTGGAGAATATCGTGAGAAAATGTGGTCTTGAGAGTTACATAAGTTTTGTGGGGATAAGCAATAATGTGCCTGGCCTCCTCAGTAAGAGTGATATCTTTATTTTACCAAGTGAAGATGAAGGGCTGCCTATGTCAATACTAGAGGCTATGAGGGAGGGGCTCCCTATCGTTTCAACAGCCGTAGGAGGCATACCAGAAATGGTAGAAGACGGTGTTAATGGCATTTTCATAAGACCGTCAACTGAAGGGGTGTTAAATTTCCTTCATCGAATTAATGATTACGATTGGTGTTTATTGGGATACAAGGCGAGAAAAACTTATGAAAATAAATTTTCATCCAAAGTAATGATTTTAAACTACTGTAATTTGTTAAAAAAATAAGATGTTATTTTATAACGTACTATTCCTATTTTTTCTTGTATTTTCTTTTGTTACTGTAATTACAAGGAAAAGCAACCATAGGTTTGAAGTGCTAAGTATTTTAGTGCTTGCTTTTTTTGTCGCTTTTCGTGATCGGGTGGGGGCAGATTGGTCAAATTACGTAGAATATTATCAGAGCGGTTATGCGCCTGATAAACTTTCTGGTAATTACGAGCCTGTCTTTATGGTGCTTAGGGATATATGTTATTATCTTCATTTTGACTATGAACTTTTTTTCTATATTATATCCATTTTTACCTTGTTATGCATTAGATATTCGGGAAGGGTTCTTAATGTAGATAATTTTACTTTGGTATTATTTGTTTACATTTGCATGTTCTTTTGTAATTTTCAGTTTAATATTGTAAGAAGTGGGGCTATGGCGTCTTGCATGTGGGTTGCTTTTTCGCAGGCTGCAATAGGTCGGCAAAGATGTGCATTTATATGGACTCTGATAGCAGCAGGTTTTCATATAATAGCCATCTTGTTCATTCCAATAGTATATCTCATCGAAAGACCATATAAGCAAAAATTTGTATTTATTCTAATTGCATTATCATACACTATTCTTATTTTTAAACTGGGTCATCAGCTTATAAGCCATGTGCCGATGTTAGCTACATTTGACAGACTGGATGGTTACATTGATAAAGATGTTGACGGTAATGGAATTACGCTAGGATCTGCGTTGAATCTGGCAATATTTTTTTATATGTATATGAAATACAAAAAAGAGTACTATGTAAACCGGAAGTTTAGGGTTATTGTGAATGTTTTATTCTGGGGTGTGGTGATTTGCAGTTCATTAAATGCATTCAGTACTATTGCAACAAGAGCAGGACATGTTTTAAATATGTCGCTTATTTTTGTTTGGCCTATTATTTTAGGTAGATTGAATAAAAAAAGTATAAGAGGAGCCTTATATCTGGTTCTTTGTGTATATTGGTTTATGTATTTCAATAAATCAGTAAATGTGGAAGATATCTTTGGCCAATCTTCTCTTGTTCCTTATCAAATTGAAATAAAATCTATTGTTAGGTAAAAAATGGATATAAAAAGTATAGGATACATTTATTTTCAGAAAAAAAGCATGAGCAAAGCTTCTTTATTAAATAGAAAATTTGATAACAGATTTGCTAACTCCTATGTATTAGGGTGCCTTAATTTTTTCTTGAAATTCGGACATTCTTTATTATTCTTCAATAAAAGATTTACTGCAAAAAATAAAGCCAAATGTCTAGTATATGGGCCATCTATAAATAATCGTAACACATTAGTTCCTGTGATTAATGAATTGGGAATAGAGAATGTTGTAAGTTTTGTTAATCAGAAATCATTGCCATTGTGGAAACTATATTGGTATGCAATACCTCATTTTTTTGAACTGTTAAGAGATATTAAGAAAGCATTACCGGATGAGAGACCTTTATATAAATTATTCTTCCCTAAATTTTGGAGAATGTATGGGTGTGAGAAATTTGCCTTTGAAATGCTTGATTTTTATAAGCCTAAGGTCGTATTGATGGCAAACGATCACTTGGAACTAAATAGAGCCATTTTATTCGCATGCAAAGATAAGGGTATTAAAACCATCTATGCGCAACATGCTACTTCAGGGTGCGATTTTCCTCCTTTACAGTTCGATTATTCAATGTTGGATGGGAATGATGCATTGAAAAAATATTCTAATATTGGGAATATACATGGTAATGTATTTTTGTGCGGAGGCGTAAGGTTTGATCCTATAGCGCAAACGCCAGTCAGCCGTCTTTCTTCTTTTACAATTGGTATTGCTATTAATTTAGTGGATTCAGAATTGATGGTGAAGGACTTCTGTCTTCAGATAAAAGGTATTAAGGTTAATGGCAAGGGTCCTAATATAATATTAAGACCTCATCCGCAAATGGATAAAGAAATATGGAAGAAATGGTGTGCCAATAATGGAATCGGCTTTTCTGCATCAGATAACGAATCCTCGTTTCATTTTTGTAAGAGAGTACATCTATTAATCTCCAATCAATGCTCTATCCACTTGGATTCTGCTCTTTGCCATACCCCATCTGTTGTATATAATTTTTCTGACCAAAATGTTGATGACGTATATCTTTTCGTGAAAAATGGTTTGACTCCAGTTATGAGTAGTATGAATGATATTTGTAAATTCATAGAAGGTTATGAGAATTATACTATCAATGAGAAAGCTGTAAAGTTCTATAACTATGCTTATAATACACCTTATGAAAGCAAAATAGCTAAACTTATATCTGATTTGATAAAAGCTATATGTGAAGATCAGGAACAAGCATTTATCAAAAAATGTGGGTTTTCCATTGATAATTCAACTGGCGTTTATAATGTTTATACGTACGAATAGAAAGAATATTCTGATTTCGGAATTAGGTAAAGCCAATCAAATAGGCTACCACCATGCGGTTTGCTTATCTCATACTCCTACTACGTTTGAGTGGTAGGAACTTTACGCCATGTCTAAAAAGCAGTCTCTGATGGATTTAAGTAAGCAGTCAAAAATTGGCTCATAATTGAAATCTCTATCTTCGCTGCGAACAAAAATTTTAGAATTTATGTATAGCAGTGAAGATCTTGAAAGGTTTTACTTTCAGTACCAGACCGAGGCTTTGCCTCATGGAGAATCTCTCCAATCGTTTTGTGTTAAGAACAAAGTTCCTTATAACATCTTTCAGAAATGGTACAGGGATACCCGGAAAAAAGTAGTTGAAGTCCAGGTTGATGGTGTTCCTGTAATCGGTCATGAGGAAAAATCCAGTGCCATTGATCAATCTCAACCGGTATCACCAGGCAGAAATGATCACCCGGTTCGTATTTGGGTTGAGATTCGTATCAGCAATGGCTTGCATTTGTCCCAAAAGAATTTAAGCTACCCGGATTTGGTTCGTATGGTAGAGCAGTTGGAGGGGTTATGTTGAGTGTTACCGGTCTGAATCATTTTTATTATGTCCGTGATTTTATCGATATGCGTTGTAAGCACAGCCGTGTGCTGTCTGTCATTCGTGAACGGCTTCACCGTGAGCCCAATGATGGAGACGTCTTTATAGTCATGTCTCGCAATCGCAGGATAGTCCGTATGTTTTCATTTGATAATCGTTCATATAGTCTGTTCGAAAAGAAGTTTGTGGCAGGCTATCAGTTCATGAAGGTGGAGCGGAACGGGGCAGATATTGTTTATCGGATTGCCTGGAAGGACGTGGTTTTGATTCTTGAGAATCCTATAGTTAAAACATTAAAAATCAGATAATCAATCTATTTATCCACTTGCGGTTTTGTGATTATTTTATTACCTTTAATGCTGTAAATCAAAGGTTTAAGTATGATCGATCTGCAAGATATAATTACAACAAAACGAGAGTTGTTGAGTAGGGAAACCTACTCACGCAACCCTATAAATTATAGTGCAGGTATGGCAGAGGATCAGAAAGAGCGATACATACAATACCTTGCCGAACAGAATCAGGATCTTCGGTTGACAAGTGATGCCATGAAGCTTGTTTTGGAGGATTTTATGGCTCAGATGAAGGATCTGAAGGCTCAGGTGTCCTCTATGGAATCGAAACATGCTGACCTTGAAAATCGGTTATCGGAAGAGCATAAACTTCGCAAATCGGCTGAGCGTAAGATAAAATCACTTCAAGAAAAACTTGATTATGCCCATCAGGAACGTTTTGGTGATAGACGTCAAAAGATACAATCTAAAGCTAAAACAAGTGATTCAGACCGCCGGAAGGAGAAAGATGATTATGATGGAACCGATGATACGCTTCGTACGGATTCGGTTGATCATGCTCCATCTCAAGAGGTAAAAGAGTCTTCCAGGAAAGAGCGTGATTTATCCAATCGCCCTGACGGTTATAAAAGGATGGGAGTAGTTGGAGAGGCGACAGAGCATCCTTCCGATTTGACAAAGGTTCCCGGTCGCCTCATTGAAAGAAGAATGGTACGGGTATTCAGTTTTCGTACTTTCCTGACGGAAGAATGTTTTGAGATGGTTCATTATGCAGAGCCTGGTAAAAAGCCGAAGTGGGGCTATTTCCCTTCTGAAGGCCATCCGGAGGTAGTAACCAGTTTTGAAGGCACTAGGGCCACTCCTGAATTTCTGCAGGCTATTGCCTATGAAGTTTATGTAAAGAATGTGACTTTTGGTCTTCTTCACCAATGGCTGACAGATATGGGCATGACCATTTCTAAAAACACGTTGCGCAACTGGCTTAAGAAAGGTAAGACATACCTGGACGAACTGGTTTGTGTATTGAAGTCTATAGCTTTGGAAAAAGATTCGATTGTGAACTGCGATGAGACCTGGTGTAAAGTGCGCAAATACGATCACTATAAGAAGTGCTACATTTGGGTTCTGGTCAACAAGGCTCAGAAAACAGCCATTTTCTTCTATGAGAATGGCTCGCGCGGTCGTGATGTACTTACAGACTTTTTGGGCGATGCAGAGTTGAAGAGTATTATGTCCGACGGATACAATGCTTATGTATTTATCGGCAATGAGCTGAAATCAGCCCGGTTTAAAGATACTGTACACCAGGTTTGTATGTCACATGCCAAGAACAAGTTTGTCAAGGCTTCCAATCAGGGTGGTGAACCGACTGCAGAACGCTTTTCCGAAATTTTAAAGGAGTTCTTTATGAGGGAGCGTAAATACGATGATGCCGGATTAACTCCCAAGGAAAGGTTCCGAGAAAGGCAAAGCCTGGCAACGAAGGAACTTCTGATAGAGTTACGCAGCTTGTTAGATAGTGAACTGACAAAGGATTCAGAATTTAGAAGCCGGTATTATAAAGAAGCTCTCAATTATCTGAACCGGTTCTGGAAAGAGCTCTTTGCTTACTTGGATGATGGTGAATTACCGATAGACAACAACCTGGCTGAGCGAACCATTCGAAAGCTGACCACTCAACGCAACAATTCACTTCATTATGGTAGTGATGCCGGTGCAGAGATGGCAGCAACTTATCACAGTGTGATAGGAACGGTAAAGCTTCATGGCAGTTCTATCTGGAACTTCATCGGAACTTTTTTCAAAAATATCTTTAACGGGTGCAGGGATTATGTTAACATGGTTCCTGACAAAATCACTTTGGCTGCCAGCCAATGTTAAATTCAAGACTGATTAATTAACAAAACTCGGTTTAGGGCACTGAAAAGTGCCCTTTCAAAGGGGGATGCCCTAAATTGAGTGCTTACTGGATTTAAATCTGTAGTGCTGAAAGGGCAGGGTGTGGTGTGTTTGTATAGCGAGCCTTATGCAGGACTATCCTGAAGATGTGCTGTGGAGCCCCGTATGGAAAGCATGGTATTACGCCATGAGATTAAAGGAAGAATATAAAACTATATGAGCAAATTAAACAACGTAGTGATGTTTGCCTGTAACGAAGGCGGACATTTTGCCCAGATGCTGGCACTGAAGGACTTGTTTGCCAAATATGACAGTGTAGTGTTGACGGACAATGAACGTGCTAACTATAATATACCAGCCTTGAAGAATGTCAAGGCGATAGAATATGCAATGTCATTTGCCAACAAGCGCAAGGAATTGACCAAGAACAAGGACAAGAAAATGACGCATGCCAGTTATCTGGGTTCGTACTTCGGTCTGACTAAGGAGTGTTATGCGGCCTGCAAGAAATACCGCCCTAAGGTAATCATATCTACAGGTAGCAATATTGCTGTTCCTCTTTGCTTTATTGCTAAATGGATGGGTGCAAAGTTTGTGTATATCGAAACTCGCGCCAAGGTGTATAACAAGACTATTTCGGGTAAGATTGTTGAGCGCTTTGCAGACAAGATTATCGTGCAGTGGCCAGAAATGGTGGAGGTATATATGGGCCGTGCAGAGTATTATGGCACATTGGTTTAACTTTATTAATTTAAGGATATGATATTTGTAACTGTAGGTACTCAACCTAATGGCTTTTTGCGTTGCCTAAAGGAGGTTGAGAAACTGATAGATCAATATAACATCACCGAAGAGGTAGTTGCACAGATTGGCAATACCGAATTTGAAACCACAAAGTTCAAGACCATTCAGTTTACGGGCGAGAATGAGTTCAAGGAGTATATCAAGAACGCATCGGTGGTGATTACGCACGCTGGCAGTGGTGCCATCTTCAATAGTATCAAAGCTGGAAAGAAGATTATTGCTATGGCACGTCTGCATGACTTTAATGAAATGGCAGACAATCATCAGACGGAGCTGATCAAGAAACTATCTGATGGTGGATATATCATTGACGGTACATACTCACTTTGTGAAGCATGGCCTAAGTTAGAAGGATTTGTGCCACGTGAGAATGATTTTACGAATGAGATAATCATTACTTTGGATAAATTTATTGTAGACGCATTTGCGGAATAAAACGACATGAATATATTGATTACCGGCGCTGGTAGCTATGTGGGTACCTGCGTGCAGAATTATCTGCTTAATAAACATAAGGATTGGAAGATTGATGCGGTGGACACTATGGTTGATGCGTGGAAAGCTGCTGACTATACGCATTATGATGTTGTGTATCATGTGGCGGGTATTGCACATGTGAATGCTGATCCTAAAATGGAGCCGCTGTACTGGAAGGTGAACCGAGACCTGACGCTTGAGGTGGCGCAACATGCAAAGGTGGCAGGAGTTAAGCAATTCATCTTTATGAGTAGTCAGATTGTGTTCCATGAGAGCCAGAGTCTGAAGGCAGAGATACTTACTGCTGAGACAGAGCCTTGTCCTAATGGGTTCTACGGAGGTAGTAAGTGGGAGGCTGAAAAGGGATTGTGGAAAATGAAGGATGATAGATGTACTATGAAGATCTGTGTGCTTCGTCCACCAATGATTTATGGACCGAATGCGAAGGGTAACTTCCCACGTTTGGCTAAGTTGGCAAGTAAAACTCCAATTTTCCCTGCGTATCACAATAAGCGTTCGATGCTGTATATCGACAACCTGGCTGAATTTGTAAATCAGGCAGTGATGCGTGAATTAGAAGGAACCTTCTATCCCCAAAATAGAGAGCTGAGTGATACGGTAGAGATCATCCGCTTCTTTGCGCGTGAGGCTGGTCATAAGGTATGGATTACGAAGTTGTTAAATCCTTGTGTAACAGTGGGAGCAAAAGTGGTGCATGCGCTGAATAAGATGTTTGCGACTTATTATTACTCGCCAGAAATGTCTAAGTATGATTTTGAGTATCAACTCGTATCGTTTGAGGAGAGTCTAAAACGTGTGGCAGAGTCATTGAAACTATTTAGATAATTATGGGCATGTTATTAACGTACGGTATTATATTTGTTAAAAAACAATAATTGATAATTAAAAATTGAAGAGGGAAATACTGTTATGTATTATCTGCTAATATTGGTTCTGCTGTTTTTGGCAGAACTTTTTTATTTTAGGGTGGCTGATAAGTGTAATATTATCGACAAGCCCAATGAGCGCAGTTCCCATACGAAAGTGACTTTGCGCGGTGGTGGGATTATCTTCTATTTCGGGGCGTTGGCCTATTTCCTGATGAGTGGCTTTGAATATCCCTGGTTCCTGCTTGCCTTGACACTGGTGACGTTCATCAGCTTCGTGGACGATATAAAATCCACCGGACAGATGACAAGGCTGCTTTTTCATTTCTCCGCCATGGTCTTGATGTTTTATCAGTGGGGACTTTTCTCCTTGTCCTGGTGGTGGATAGTCATAGCCTTGATAGTCTGTACGGGCATCATCAATGCCTACAACTTTATGGATGGCATTAACGGCATAACCGGTGGTTATTCTCTGGTTATTCTTGCTGCGTTGGCCTATATCAATAAGGAGGTGGTTACTTTTGTGGAAGCGGATTTCATCTATACCGTTATCTGTTCCGTTCTAGTTTTCTGTTTCTTCAATTTCCGCAAGCGTGCCAAATGCTTTGCCGGTGATGTGGGTTCGGTGAGCATTGCCTTTATCCTTCTTTTCCTGATAGGCAGGCTCATCATTGAAACGGAAGATTTCAGTTGGATAGTCCTTTTATCCGTTTATGGTGTGGATAGTGTACTGACTATCATTCACCGCCTGATGCTTCATGAGAATATCGGACTACCGCATCGCAAACATCTGTATCAGATTATGGCGAATGAGCTGAAGATTCCTCATGTCATAGTATCTTCTATTTATATGGCAGTACAGGCAATCATCATCGTAGGATATATAATATGTTTGAATTATGGTTACTGGTATCTGCTATGCGTTATTCTTTTGCTCAGTCTTATTTATATCTGTTTCATGAAGAGGTTCTTTGTTCTGCATCAATTATCTTATAATTAATACTTTATCACTTTTCTCAGAAAAACTACTCCCAAACGTCTTTTTTCTTTGGCTACATAGTTTTTAATCCTCACCTTTGCATCGTTGATCAACGAAACGTGTGAATAGGAAAACGAATTTAAATCTCTAAAGAAAAAAAGTATGAGTGTAATTTTCAGGACGGTGGAGAGACCGTCGGACCCCAGGGTTGAAAACTCTCCCAAGAAGTATTATCCGCAGTTGGTGACATTGGGGCAAAGCGTGGATTTGGCGTTTATTGCACAGAAGATGCAGGACCGCTCTTCTCTGTCTATCGGTGACATCAAGAGTACGATGCAGAACTTTGTGGAAAAGCTGAAAGAGCAGTTGCTGGAAGGAAAGACGGTTAATATAGCCGGGCTGGGTGTCTTTATACTGGCAGCCAAATCGAAAGGTGAGGAAAAGGCTGATGACGTGACAGCCAAGAGTGTGGAGAGCGTCCGTATCTGTTTTCAGGCGAATAGGGAACTGAAGATATCGAAGGCTGCTACCCGTGCTGGAGAAAGGCTGGATTTGGTGAGTTTGGATGATTATCTTAAGGGGAAGACTTCTACAGATGGTGGCTCCGGTTCGGAAGGAGGAGGCTCGGATTCGGATGGAGACCAAGGTGAGAATCCACTGGGATAACAGTAGCTATGAATTATTAATCAGATAATGGGTAATCTTTATGAAGAAAACGTGGAATGTGATTTTGAAACTTATTATTGCCGTAGCGAGTGCTGTGGCAGGTGTGATTGGCGGACAGACAATGATGTTTTAGTCCGATAGGATTTGATAAATAAAAAATGAGAAGAGCTGCTGGCAGGAAATCTGTCGGCAGCTCTTTTTTTAATCCTTGTATGCTTCTTCGTGTACCCCCGCTACTGCTCGTCCGCTGGGGTCGTTCTTTCCTTGGAAAGAGGCGTCCCATGCCAGCGCTTCGGCGGTGGAGCATGCCACACTGGGTACGCTGGGAACACTCCGGGCTGCGCTTTCACTGGGGAAATGCTCTTCGAAGATGGTACGGTAGTAATACTCTTCCTTGTTTTGCGGGGTATGTATCGGGAAGCGTTCGGCTGCACGTGCCATCTGTTCGTCGCTGACGGCAGCGGCAGTGACGGCTTTCAGCGTATCAATCCAACTGTAGCCCACACCGTCGGAGAACTGTTCTTTCTGCCGCCAGGCAACGCTCTGGGGGAGTATGTCGGCAAAGGCTTCGCGGACTACTTTCTTTTCTATCTCCTTGCCGGGGCACATCTTGACTGCCGGATTGATGCGCATGGCAACATCCAGGAATTCTTTGTCGAGGAAGGGGACACGTCCTTCCACTCCCCAGGCTGCAAGGCTTTTGTTGGCACGGAGGCAGTCGTACAGATGCAGTTTGGAGAGCTTGCGCACGGTTTCTTCGTGAAAGGCTTGCGGTGTGGGCGCCTTGTGGAAGTAAAGGTAACCGCCGAACACCTCGTCCGCACCTTCGCCGCTGAGTACCATCTTGATGCCCATGCTTTTGATGACACGTGCCAGCAGATACATGGGGGTGGAGGCGCGGACAGTGGTTATGTCGTAAGTCTCAATGAAATAGATGACGTCGCGGACAGCATCGAGGCCTTCCTGAACGGTATAGTTTATCTCGTGATGCACGGTACCGATATGACGGGCCACTTCGCGGGCTTTAATCAAGTCGGGAGCACCCTTCAAGCCGACGGCGAAGGAATGGAGCTGCGGCCACCAGGCATCTGCCTTGTTGTCTGTCTCGATGCGTTTGGCGGCATATTTCTTGGCGATGGCAGAGATGACGGAAGAATCGAGTCCGCCACTGAGCAGGACACCGTAGGGGACGTCGGACATCAACTGGCGCTGTACGGCGGCTTCAAGGGCGTCGTGCACAGCCGTGACTTGTGTGCTGTAGGCTGTCCGGCCTATCGAAGCCGGCGCGGCATTGCGTTCGGCGGCAGGAGTGTAGTTGTCCTTCACAGCGGCATAGTCCATCCAGTCGCGGGTGTACCAGCGGTGCATCTTGCCCTCGCGCCCACGGTAGTAGTGGCCGGGAAGGAAAGGCTCATACTCGTCGCAGAAACCCTCAAGGGCTTTCAGCTCACTGCCGAAGTAGATGTGTCCATCCTTGTCGCGTCCTATATAAAGGGGGATTACGCCGATGGGGTCGCGAGCGATGAGGTAATCGTCCGTTTCTTCATCATAGAGGGCGAAGGCGAAGATGCCGTTCAGCTCTTCGAGGAAGCGGATGCCTTTGTCTTTGTAAAGGGCAAGGATGACTTCGCAGTCGGAACCTGTCTGGAAGGCGTATTTTCCGGCATAGCGGGCACGGATGTCGCGATGGTTGTAAATCTCGCCATTGACGGCAAGCACCTGCTTGTGGTCGGGTGAATATAAGGGTTGTCCGCCGGATTCCGGGTCGACAATGGAGAGGCGTTCGTGGGCGAGGATGGCGGAGCCGCCTACGTAGATACCACTCCAGTCCGGTCCGCGATGACGGATTTTCTGCGCCATCCGTAGCGCTTTGTTTCTCAATTCAGGAGTTTGAGACTGTATGTTGAAGATTCCTGCTATTCCACACATGAGAATTAAAAATTAAAGGTTAAAAATTAAAGAAAGGGAAATCATTTCTTGTTTTCTTTTAGAGGTTCGAGGTAACGATCTATTTCTGTTGCCACTCGTCGTCCGTCGGCCAAGGCACGTACCACGAGGCTGGCGCCGTGGGCGGCATCGCCTGCCACGAATACGTTCTCTGCAAACTTCGGTTGCTCGGGCTTGAGGAAACCCATGGCAAGAAGCACCATATCGGCTTCGATGACCTCTTTCTTACCCGTAGATTTCATGGTAGGGCGGTTACCGTCTGTTGCCGGAAGCCACTCCACTTCTTCCACTTCCACACCGCATACCTTGCCATTCTTCCCGATGAACCGGGTAGAGGCGAGGGACCATCGACGGGTACAGCCTTCTTCGTGGCTGCTGGTGGTTTTCAGTACGACGGGCCATTGCGGCCAGGGAGTATCCGGGTTGTGTCCTATGGGCGGTTGGGGCATAATTTCAATCTGGGTTACGCTGACGGCTCCCTGGCGAATGCTGGTGCCTATACAGTCGGACCCGGTATCGCCGCCGCCGATGACGAGTACCCGTTTGCCGCGGGCGTTGACGAGCTGGTCTTTCGGGAAGGTATCTCCATCCAGAATATGGTTCTGCTGTGCCAGCATGTCGAGGGCAAAGTAGATGCCTTTCAGCTCCCTGCCCGGAATGGAGAGGTCGCGGGCGGTGGGCGTACCGGTACAAATGGCGTAGGCATCGAATCCGACGGGCAGTTTCTGCACATCGACATGGACTCCCATCTTGAACAAGATTCCTTCGGCCTTGAGGATTTTCATGCGGCGGTCGATGACGGCTTTGTCCAGTTTGAAGTTGGGGATGCCGTAACGCAACAGTCCTCCCGGCATCGGTTTGCTGTCGAATAGGGTAACTTCGTAACCTTTGGCGTTCAGCCGTACGGCAACGCTCAATCCGGCAGGGCCGGCGCCGATGACGGCTACTCTCTTTCCGTTGCGTTCGGGCTGGAGGGGGGTGATGTAGCCCTCGCGAAAAGCAGCCTCGGCAATGGCGGCTTCGTTCTCGCGGATAGTGACCGGTTCGTTGCACGAGAGTTTCAGTACGCACGACTTCTCGCAAAGGGCAGGGCAGATGCGTCCCGTAAATTCCGGAAAATCATTCGTACTGTTCAGTATTTGATAGGCTTCGCGCCATTTGCCCCGGTAGAGCGCGTCTTGGAATTCCGGGTCTTTATTGCCCAGCGGACATGCCCAGTGGCAGAAGGGTACGCCGCAGTCCATACAGCGCGAGGCCTGGAGCTTGCGGTCGTGGCTGTTCAGTGTCTGTTCCACTTGGCTGAAGTCTGTGATACGTTCGTGTATCGGACGGTAACCCGCCTCTTGGCGGGGGATATTGAGGAATGCTTTTGGATCTCCCATGATGAACAAATTAAAAAGTTAAAGAATTAAAGAATGAAAGGGGAATTTCCTCAGTCTTTCATTCTTTCATTATTAATTCGCGATTCAATAATCGCGTTGCATTTCTGCAATCTTCTGTTGCAATTTCTGCATCTGCTCCTCTTGCAGCACTTTTTTGTATTCGATAGGGACTACCTGGATGAACTGGTCGGCATAGCGTGGCCAGTCATCGAGCATGGTGCGTGCCAGTTTGGAACCGGTGTACAGGTAGTGCTGGCGGATGAGCTCGTGCAGTTCCTTGCGGTAGGAGGCCTCTTCGATGAGGCTCAGTTCTACCATTTCCATGTTGCAGAAATAGTCGAAGTTGCCGTCCCGGTTCCATACGTAGGCCACACCGCCGGACATGCCTGCGGCAAAGTTGCGTCCCGTCTGTCCGAGTACTACCACGCGCCCGCCGGTCATATACTCGCAGCAGTGGTCGCCTACACCCTCCACTACGGCTGTGGCACCGGAGTTGCGGACGGCAAAGCGCTCGCCTGCACGGCCGTTGATGTAAACTTCACCGCTTGTGGCGCCGTAAAGCAGGGTGTTGCCTGCAATCGTGTTTTTCTCTGCCTCGAAGTTGCTCCGTACCGGAGGCAGGACGGCGATACGTCCGCCACTCAGACCTTTGCCCAGATAATCGTTGGCCTCGCCTTCCAGCTTGAAGTTGACACCCGGGACAAGGAATGCCCCGAAACTCTGCCCGGCGGAGCCTTTGAACTTCACGTTCAGCGTATGTTCGGGCAGCCCTTTTTCTCCGTATTTTGCGGCAATGACACCAGAGAGCATGGCGCCGCAGGCACGGTCGGTATTGGCGATGGTGTACTCCAGCGAGATTTCCTTCTGGTTCTCTACGGCTTCGGCGGCGGCATGTAGCATCTCTACATCTTTCACATGGTCGATGCCATGCTGTTGGTCGGTGACGTGGCGGATGGCGGCTTCATTGTCTACGCGTGCCAGTAGTTTGTCGAAGCTTATCAACTGATGTTTCCTGATTCCGTCATCCGGCTTGCGGACGATAAGGTCTGTGCGTCCAATGATGTCATCCAGGCGTTCCACACCGATTTCCGCCAGGTATTCGCGTACTTCCTGCGCCAGGAACGTGAAGAAGTTCACCAGATACTCGCTGCGTCCGCGGAAGCGTTTGCGCAGTTCTTCGTTCTGTGTCGCCACCCCTACGGGGCAGGTGTTCTGGTGACATTTGCGCATCATTACGCAACCCAGTACAATCAGGGCACTGGTGGCGAAACCGAATTCTTCGGCTCCGAGCATTGCCATCAGTATGATGTCACGGCCTGTTTTGAGCTGTCCGTCCACTTGCAGCATCACTTGTCCGCGCAGGCCGTTCAGCACCAGTGTCTGTTGCGTTTCGCTCAAACCGAGTTCGGGCGAGATGCCGGCATAGCGGATGGATGATGCAGGAGAGGCTCCCGTACCGCCCTCTGCACCCGAGATGACTATCAAATCGGCCTTTGCCTTTGCCACACCGGCGGCAATGGTGCCCACACCGCTTTCTGCCACCAGCTTCACGCTGATTTTTGCCCGTGGGTTCACGTTCTTTAGGTCGAAGATGAGCTGTGCCAGGTCTTCGATGGAGTAAATGTCGTGGTGGGGCGGGGGGGAAATCAGCGAGATGCCCGGAATGGAGTGGCGTGTCTTGGCAATCACTTCATCCACTTTGAAGCCCGGCAGCTGCCCACCTTCGCCCGGCTTGGCGCCTTGGGCAATCTTTATCTGTATTTCGTCCGCATTCACCAGATATTCTGCGGTGACACCGAAACGTCCTGAGGCCACCTGCTTGATGGCGCTGCGCAGACTGGTGCCGTCTTCGCGCGGCATGAAGCGTGCCCGGTCTTCGCCTCCTTCGCCCGTATTGCTCCGGCCATGCAGCTTGTTCATGGCAATAGCCATGGCTTCGTGGGCTTCGCGGCTGATGGAGCCGTAGGACATGGCGCCGGTGACAAAGCGCTGTACGATGTTCTCTACCGGTTCCACCCGGTCTATGCTGATAGGAGCGCGGTGGAAGTCGAGGAAATCGCGCAGGAAGATGGGAGATTCCTTGCTGTCTACCATGGCAGTGAACTCCTTGAATTTCTTATAGCTTCCCAGGCGTGTGGCAAGTTGCAGTGTGCTGATGGTTTCCGGGTTCCAGGCGTGCTTCTCACCATCCTTGCGGAAGGCATACAGTCCGCGGTTCGGCAATAGCTCCGCTTCCCCCTTCTTTTTAAGAACCTCCATCCCTTCCTTGTGGAAGGCGATGGCGTCGCGTGCCACTTCATCCAGGCGTATGCCTCCGATGCGTGAACTCAGTCCGCCAAAGTAGGCATTGCTCAACTCCTCGCTCAGTCCTACGGCCTCGAAAATTTTCGCGCCCCGGTAAGAACGGATGGTGCTGATGCCCATCTTGCTCATAATCTTGAACAAGCCTTTGCAGACGGACTTGATATATTTCTTTTCGGCAGTGGCGTAGTCGAGCTGTATTTCCTTTTCGTTCACCAGTTTGTCGATGACGGCAAAAGCCATATACGGATTCAGTGCGCTGGCTCCGAAGCCCAGCAGCAGTGCGGCGTGCATCACTTCGCGGATTTCGCCGCTTTCTACAATCAGTGCCGTCTGCACCCGTTTGCCCACGGAGATAAGATGGTGGTGTACCGCCGACACGGCAAGCAGTGACGGAATGGCGGCATGGGCGGCGTCTACGTCGCGGTCGGAAAGCACGATGTAGTTCACTCCTTCGTTGACGGATTCTTCCGCCTGCTTGCAGAGGGTTGCCAATGCTTCCTGCAATCCCTGGCACCCTTTTGCCACTTCGAAGAGCAGGGGCAGTTTCACGGTCTTGAAGCCTTTGTACCGGATGTTGCAGAGAATATCCAGTTGGGCGTTGTTCAGGATGGGATGGTTCAACCTCACCATCTTGCAATGGTTTTCGCTGGGTGTCAGTATGTTCATGCCTACGGCTCCGATGTATTCGGTCAGCGACATTACCAGTTCTTCGCGTATCGGGTCGATAGGAGGGTTGGTGACTTGGGCAAACTGCTGGCGGAAATAGTTGTACAGTAGTTGCGGCTTGTCCGAGAGTACTGCCAGCGGGGTGTCATTGCCCATGGAGTTGATGGGTTCGGCACCGGTGGTACACATCGGGACAATCAGCCGTTCCACGTCTTCTTTGGAGTAGCCGAAGATGCGCAGCATGCTGTCGTAGTTCTCCACGCTATGGGAGACTTTGCGACCGCTTTTCAGTTCGTCCAGCTCGATGCGGTTGCCGGCCAGCCAAGTGCGGTATGGTTTGGCTTCGGCAAGTTGTTTCTTCAGTTCGCCGTCATAATATATTTCGCCTTTCTCGGTGTCTATAAGCAGTATCTTGCCCGGTTGCAGGCGTCCTTTTTCCTTGATGTCTCCCGGCTCGAAATCCATCACGCCGACTTCGCTGGCCACTACCATCATGCCGCCCTGCGTAATCAGGTAGCGTGCAGGGCGCAGTCCGTTCCTGTCGAGCATGCCGCCTGCATAGCGCCCGTCGCTGAAAAGCAGTGCCGCCGGTCCGTCCCACGGCTCCATCAGGATGGAGTGGTATTCATAGAAAGCTTTCAAATCTTCGCTGATGGGATTCTTTTCGTTGAAGGATTCCGGTACGAGCATGGCCATGGCGTGCGGCAGGCTCAGGCCCGACATGATGAGAAACTCGAGCACATTGTCCAGTGAGGCACTGTCGCTCATGCCCGGTTGCACGATGGGGCGTATCTCCCGGATGTCTCCCAGGGTGGGAGAGGAGAGTACACTCTCACGGGCTTCCATCCAGCCGCGGTTGCCGCGGATGGTATTGATTTCGCCGTTGTGTGCCAGCAGGCGGAAAGGCTGTGCCAGTCCCCAGGTGGGGAAAGTGTTGGTGCTGAAACGGGAGTGCACCAATGCCAGCCCGCTGGTGAAGTAGCTGTTGGTGAGGTCGGGGAAGTAGTTGCGCAACTGCAAGGAAGAGAGCATGCCCTTGTAGACGATGTTCTTCGTAGAGAGCGAGACGATGTAGAAATCCTCGCGGGTGGGGATGTCCGACTTGCGTATTCTGTTCTCTATCCTTTTCCTTATTATATAGAGTTTGCGGTCGGCGGTTTCGCTTTCCGTAAATCCGGTGATGAAAATTTGCTTGATGTCCGGTTCGTTGGCAAGAGCCGCTTCTCCCAATATTTCGGGGCAAGTGGGCACGTTGCGCAGATGCATCAGGGTCAATCCCTCCTTTTCAATCTCTTCGATAATGACGCTCAAGATGACAGCCTGGTCTTTTCCGTCTTTGGGAAGGAAAAGCAGGCCGGTGCCGTATTTTCCTTTCTCGGGAACGGGAATGCCCTGCAACAGAATGAATTCGTGCGGTATCTGCAGCATGATGCCGGCACCGTCTCCGGTTTTGTTGTCCGCCCCTTCCGCTCCACGGTGGCGCATGTTTTCCAGTACCTTCAATGCCGATTCTACCAGTTCATGTGATTTTCCTCCCTGGATATTGACCAGCATGCCTACTCCGCAGGCATCGTGCTCATGGGATGCCTCATACAAGCCCAACTGTTTGGGCTGTCGCTGGTAATCCTCTGCTTTTGTTTTGTTGTTAAAAAGTTCTTGTTTCATGATTATAAGCTTTCTTTATTGCTGTATAATATTGTTTGTGGTTTCAAAATGTTCGGCAAATATATGGTATTAATTGCAAAATGCTAATATGTATTCCTGCCTTCTTTCTTGCAAAATTCCTGCGATAGAAGATGAAGTTATGAATTGATAGAAAACACCCTCTGTTTTCTTTTAATCCTAAATCAAAATCAGACGGTTTGATTTGGATTTATAAATTAAGCCTTTTGCTTTTAAAATAATACTTTCTTTAACTTTTTGATGTAAAAACAACTTTTTTCTATTCTTTTGATAAATAAATAGTGGAAAGATTAACTTTATGTTCTTAAGAATATGTATATTTGCAACGCAAAATCAAATACTGATACATTATGTGTGGAATAGTAGGCTATATAGGTCAAAGGAAAGCCTACCCCATTCTTATCAAGGGTCTGAAGCGGTTGGAGTACCGTGGATATGATAGTGCGGGGGTAGCATTAATCAGTGATAACCGACAGTTGAACGTGTACAAAGCGAAAGGTAAGGTTTCGGAACTTGAAACTTTCGTTGCTCAAAAAGATATTTCCGGTAGCATTGGTATTGCACATACACGTTGGGCCACTCATGGAGAACCTTGTTCCGTCAATGCCCATCCCCATTATTCCTCTTCCGAACGCCTCGCCCTCATCCATAACGGCATTATTGAAAACTACGCCGTCCTTAAAGAAAAACTTCAAGCCAAAGGTTATGTATTTAAAAGCAGCACTGATACCGAGGTGCTGGTACAGCTCATTGAATACATTCAGGTGACAAACCATATTGACCTGCTGACGGCGGTGCAACTTGCCTTGCAGGAAGTGATTGGGGCGTATGCCATTGCGGTGCTCGACAAGGACAATCCGGATGGGATAATCGCTGCACGCAAGAGCAGTCCGCTGGTGGTGGGCATCGGTGAAGGAGAGTTTTTCCTGGCTTCGGATGCCACGCCGATTGTGGAATACACGGACAAGGTGGTGTATCTGGAAGATGAAGAGATTGCCCTCATCCGCCGGGGAGAGAAGCTGAAGGTTGTTAACCTGAAGAATGTGGAATGTCCGCACGAGGTAAAGACGGTAGCGCTCAATCTCGGCCAGCTGGAGAAGGGAGGCTATCCGCACTTCATGCTGAAGGAAATCTTCGAACAGCCCGGCTGCATTCACGACTGCATGCGCGGGCGTATCAATGTGGAGGGTACGAACGTGGTTCTTTCTGCTGTGATTGATTATAAGAAACGTCTGCTGGCGGCCAAACGCTTCGTCATCGTGGCATGCGGTACGTCATGGCATGCCGCCCTCATCGGCAAGCATTTGATTGAAAGCTTCTGCCGTATTCCGGTAGAAGTGGAGTATGCCAGTGAGTTCCGTTACCGCGACCCGGTGATTGACAGCAACGATGTAGTGATTGCCATCTCGCAAAGCGGAGAAACGGCCGATACGCTGGCAGCCGTGGAGCTTGCCAGAAATCGTGGGGCATTTATATATGGCATCTGCAATGCCGTCGGTTCCAGTATTCCCCGTGCCACGCATACGGGTTCCTATATCCACGTGGGACCGGAAATAGGGGTGGCATCCACCAAAGCCTTCACCGGGCAGGTAACGGTGCTTACCATGCTGGCCCTGACACTTGCCAAAGAGAAAAAGACGATGGACGAAGGGCAATACCTGGCAATTGTCAAGGAATTGGGACATATCCCCGACAAGATGAAGGAGGTCTTGAAACTGAACGACCGTATAGCGGAACTTTCCAAGATATTCACCTATGCACACAACTTTATCTATCTGGGACGCGGATACAGTTATCCCGTAGCCTTGGAAGGCGCCTTGAAGTTGAAGGAGATTTCGTATATCCATGCCGAGGGCTATCCTGCCGCCGAAATGAAGCACGGCCCCATTGCCCTGGTGGATGCCGAAATGCCGGTAGTGGTCATTGCCACCCGGAATGGGCTTTACGAAAAGGTGCTGAGCAATATCCAGGAAATAAAGGCGCGTAAAGGCAGGGTTATCGCCATTGTGACAAAGGGAGATACGGTCATCAGTAAAATAGCCGACACTTGCATCGAGCTTCCCGAAACAATGGAGTGCCTTGATCCGTTAATAACTACGGTACCTCTGCAATTACTTGCCTATCACATTGCCGTGTGCAAGGGAATGGATGTGGACCAGCCGAGGAATCTTGCGAAGTCGGTGACTGTAGAATGAGGACATGTACAATTTACCATTTACAATGTACAATGGGGCTGCGCTTGGGAGGGGTAAATGTAAATGGTAATTGTATGCTATAATAAGGAAAAGAAAATTGTACACTTAAAATTGTACATTGTAAATGGTAAATTGTAAATAGATAGATGGAACAACTGAAGCATGAATGCGGCGTCGCCATGATACGCCTGCTGAAACCGCTGGAGTACTATGAAGAGAAGTACGGAACATGGATGTACGGACTCAACAAGCTCTATCTCCTGATGGAGAAACAACACAACCGTGGGCAGGAAGGTGCCGGACTGGCCTGCGTGAAACTGGAAGCCAGTCCCGGCGAGGAATATATGTTCCGTGAGCGTGCTCTCGGCTCGGGCGCCATTACCGAAATTTTCGGTACGGTGCAGGGTCACTTCAAGGACTTGACCAAGGAACAGCTGCATGATGCGGACTATGCCAAGCGTGTGCTGCCCTTTGCAGGGGAGGTCTATATGGGACACCTGCGTTACTCCACTACCGGAAAGTCCGGCATCTCGTACGTGCACCCGTTCCTCCGGAGAAACAACTGGCGTGCCAAGAATCTTGCCCTCTGCGGCAACTTCAACATGACGAATGTGGATGAAATCTTCGCACGCATTACCGCCATCGGCCAGCATCCGCGCAAATATGCCGATACCTACATCATGCTGGAGCAGTTGGGACATCGCCTCGACCGCGAAGTGGAGCGCCTCTTCAACCTTGCCGAAGCGGAAGGGCTGGCAGGCATGGACATCACCCGTTATATAGAAAACCACATCGACCTTGCCAACGTACTGCGCACTTCGAGCAAGGAGTGGGACGGGGGATACGTGATGTGCGGACTTACCGGAAGCGGAGAGACTTTTGCCGTACGCGACCCATGGGGCATCCGTACAGCCTTCTGGTATCAGGACGACGAGATAGCGGTGCTTGCCAGCGAACGTCCCGTGATACAGACAGCCCTTAATGTTCCTGTCGAATCCATCAAGGAGCTGCAACCCGGACAAGCCATGTTTATCAACAAGGCCGGCAAGGTGCGCACCGTGCAAATCAACAAGCCGCGCGAGGTGAAACCTTGTTCCTTCGAGCGCATCTACTTCAGCCGGGGCAGTGATGTGGACATTTACCGGGAACGTAAACTGCTGGGTGAGAAACTTGTACCCAACATATTGAAAGCCATCGACAACGATGTGGACCATACCGTCTTCTCCTTCATCCCCAATACGGCGGAAGTCGCCTTCTACGGTATGTTGCAGGGATTGGACGACTACCTCAACGAGGAGAAGGTGCAGCAGATTGCCGCCTTGGGGCATAGTCCCAGCCACGACGAACTGGAGCATATCTTGTCGCGGCGCATACGGAGCGAGAAAGTGGCCATCAAGGACATCAAGCTGCGTACCTTCATTGCCGAAGGAAACAGCCGGAACGACCTTGCCGCCCATGTGTACGACATCACTTACGGAAGCCTTGTCCCGGGAGTGGATAATCTGGTCATCATCGACGACTCGATAGTGCGTGGAACCACCCTGAAGCAGAGCATCATCGGCATCCTTGACCGTCTGGAGCCAAAGAAGATAGTCATTGTAAGCTCTTCACCGCAGGTACGCTATCCCGACTACTACGGCATCGATATGGCTAAGATGAGCGAATTCATCGCCTTCAAGGCTGCTGTGGAACTGCTGAAGGAGCGTGAGATGCGCGATGTGATTGCCGCCGCCTACCGCAAGTCCAAGGAGCAGGTAGGCCTGCCCAAAGAACAGATGGTGAATTACGTGAAGGAGATTTATGCTCCTTTCACTGATGAGGAAATCTCTGCCAAGATGGTGGAGCTTCTTACTCCGAAAGGGACGAAAGCCAAAGTGCAGATTGTCTACCAGCCTCTCGAGGGGCTGCATGAAGCCTGCCCCAAGCATCCGGGTGACTGGTACTTCAGCGGCGATTATCCTACGCCGGGCGGTGTGAAGCTGCTGAATAAGGCATTTATTGATTATATAGAACAAGTTTATCAATTTTAATTGAATCAATGAGAAATGTAACTCTAATCCTCGACGACGGGAGCCGCTTCCACGGCAAGTCGTTCGGCTTTGAAAAACCGGTAGCGGGAGAGGTGGTCTTCAACACAGCCATGACGGGTTATCCCGAAAGCCTGACCGACCCTTCGTATGCCGGACAGCTGATGACGCTCACCTATCCGTTGGTGGGCAATTACGGTGTGCCGCCTTTTACTCTCGAACCGAATGGGCTTGCCACTTTTATGGAGAGCGAGCATATCCATGCCGAAGCCATTATTGTAAGCGATTATAGCGAAAATTATAGCCATTGGAATGCGGTGGAAAGCCTCGGTGACTGGCTGAAACGCGAACAGATTCCGGGCATCACGGGCATCGATACCCGCGAACTGACAAAGGTGCTTCGCGAGCATGGGGTGATGATGGGACGTATCGCCTTTGATGATGAATCGGATGAAATGCCTGAGGCCTCTTATGCCGATGTGAATTATGTGGATAAAGTTAGCTGCAAGGAGGTTATCCGTTACAACGAAGGAACCGGTAAGAAGAAAGTGCTCCTTGTGGATTGCGGCGTCAAGCATAACATCATCCGCTGCCTGCTGAAACGTGACGTGGAAGTGATTCGCGTTCCCTGGGACTATGATTATACTGGGATGGAGTTCGACGGGCTGTTCATCTCCAACGGCCCTGGTGACCCCGATACCTGCGATGCTGCCGTGCAGAATATCCGCAAGGCAATGCAGAACGAGAAACTGCCCATCTTCGGCATCTGTATGGGAAACCAGCTGCTTTCCAAGGCTGGGGGCGCCAAGATATACAAATTGAAATACGGTCACCGCAGCCATAACCAACCGGTGCGTATGGTGGGTACGGAACGTTGCTTCATCACCTCACAGAATCATGGGTATGCCGTAGACAACAACACGCTGACAGAAGACTGGGAACCGCTTTTCATCAATATGAACGATGGTTCTAATGAAGGAATCCGCCACAAATGCAATCCCTGGTTCTCCGCACAGTTTCATCCCGAAGCTGCCAGCGGGCCGACGGATACGGAGTTTCTTTTTGATGACTTTGTGAAGTTGCTTTAGTAAGAGAATTTTATCAAGAATGGTTGCGTTCGTAATCTCTTGATAATCAGTATGTAAAAGACGGTATAATGAGTCCCATACTGAATGTCATTCAGTCCCAGAGTGAATACCTTTCAGTCCTATACTGAATGCCATTCAATTAGTGACTGATTGTGTAAGGTAAGAGAAAGATAAGGTTTTATTACTACTATTACATTTTTAATAAACAGATATGCAAATGAAAGAAAACAATATAAAGAAAGTCCTGCTGCTCGGTTCCGGTGCACTGAAAATCGGTGAGGCAGGAGAATTTGACTACTCCGGTTCGCAGGCGCTCAAGGCATTGAAGGAGGAAGGCATCTACACGGTTCTCATCAATCCGAACATTGCCACGGTACAGACCTCGGAAGGAGTTGCCGACCAGATTTACTTCCTGCCCGTCACTCCTTACTTCGTGGAGAAGGTGATAGAGAAGGAGCGCCCAGACGGCATCATGCTTGCTTTTGGTGGGCAGACGGCACTGAACTGCGGTGTCTCCCTCTATAAAGACAAGATTTTCGAGAAGTACGGTGTGACGGTTCTCGGCACTCCCGTACAGGCTATCATTGACACGGAGGACCGTGAAATCTTTGTGCAGAAACTGAATGAGATTGATGTAAAGACCATCAAGAGCGAAGCCGTGGAGAATGCGGCGGATGCCCGTCGCGCAGCCCGGGAACTGGGATACCCGGTCATTGTCCGTGCCGCATACGCGCTTGGCGGACTGGGTTCGGGCTTCTGCGACAATGAAGAAGAGCTGAATGTGCTGGTGGAGAAAGCCTTCTCCTTCTCCCCGCAGGTGTTGGTGGAAAAATCGCTGAAGGGATGGAAGGAAGTGGAATACGAGGTGGTGCGCGACCGCTTCGACAACTGCATCACGGTCTGCAACATGGAGAACTTCGACCCCCTGGGCATCCATACAGGTGAGTCCATCGTTATTGCCCCGTCACAGACGTTGAGCAATACGGACTATCATAAATTGCGTGAACTCGCTATCCGCATTATCCGTCACATCGGCATTGTGGGAGAGTGTAACGTGCAGTATGCCTACGACCCGATGAGCGAGGACTACCGGGTAATCGAGGTAAATGCACGCTTGAGCCGTTCGTCTGCACTTGCCTCTAAAGCAACGGGTTATCCGTTGGCATTTGTAGCGGCAAAACTCGGCTTGGGCTATGGCTTGTTCGACTTGAACAACTCTGTGACAAAGACCACAAGCGCTTTCTTCGAACCCGCCCTGGACTATGTGGTCTGCAAGATACCGCGTTGGGATTTGGGCAAGTTCCACGGGGTGGACAAAGAGCTGGGTTCGAGCATGAAGTCGGTAGGCGAGGTGATGGCTATCGGCCGTACTTTCGAGGAAGCCATCCAGAAGGGGCTTCGCATGATAGGCCAGGGCATGCACGGCTTCGTAGAGAACAAGGAACTGGTGATTGCCGATTTGGACAAGGCTCTGCGCGAACCGACGGACAAGCGTATCTTTGTCATCTCCAAAGCCTTCCGTGCCGGGTATACGGTGGACCAGGTGCACGAATTGACCAAGATAGACCGTTGGTTCCTGGAGAAGTTGATGAACATCATGGATACCAGCAGGGAACTGCACTCTTTTATGGCTGATGGAGAGTTGCCAATGATTCCCGTGGACTTATTGCGTAAAGCCAAAGTACAAGGCTTCTCTGATTTCCAGATAGCCCGTGCCCTCGGCTTGGAACAAGCAATGGACGGCGAAGAAGCCATCCTTGCCGTCCGCAATTTCCGCAAGAGTGCAGGCATTCTGCCCGTAGTGAAGCAGATAGATACCCTTGCCGCCGAATATCCCGCACAGACCAACTATCTCTACCTGACGTATAGCGGCACGGCAAATGATGTCCGTTACCTCGGCGACCGCAAGTCCATTGTCGTATTGGGCTCCGGCGCCTACCGCATCGGTTCTTCCGTAGAGTTCGACTGGTGCGGCGTGCAGGCCCTGAACACCATCCGCCAGGAAGGCTACCGCAGTGTCATGATAAACTACAACCCCGAAACCGTGTCTACGGACTATGACATGTGCGACCGTCTTTACTTCGACGAGCTCACCTTCGAGCGCGTGATGGATATTCTCGAACTGGAGAATCCCCACGGGGTGATTGTCTCTACCGGTGGTCAGATACCGAATAACCTTGCCCTGCGCCTCGATGCGCAGAAGGTACCTATTCTCGGCACAAGCGCCAGGAGCATCGACAATGCCGAGGACCGTGACAAGTTCTCCGCCATGCTCGACCGCATTGGTGTAGACCAACCCGAATGGCGGGCGCTGACCTCCCTGGAGGACATCAACGCCTTTGTGGATAAGGTGGGCTTCCCGGTATTGGTCCGTCCTTCCTACGTATTGTCCGGCGCTGCGATGAACGTCTGTTCCAACCGGGAGGAGCTGGAACGCTTCCTGAAGCTGGCGGCGAATGTCAGCAAGAAACATCCCGTAGTGGTGAGCCAGTTCATTGAGCATGCCAAGGAGGTGGAGATGGATGCTGTGGCGCAAGATGGAGAGATTATCGCGTACGCCATCAGTGAGCATATCGAGTTTGCCGGAGTGCATTCCGGTGACGCCACTATCCAGTTCCCGCCACAAAAGTTGTATGTGGAGACGGTGCGCCGCATCAAGCGCATCAGCCGCGAGATTGCCCGTGAGCTGAACATCTCCGGTCCGTTCAATATCCAGTATCTGGCACGCGAGAACGACATCAAGGTGATTGAGTGCAACCTCCGTGCCAGCCGTTCGTTCCCGTTTGTCAGCAAGGTGCTGAAGATAAACCTTATTGAACTTGCCACGAAGGTGATGCTCGGCATTCCGGTACAGAAGCCGGACAAGAATCTGTTCGATTTGGATTATGTAGGCATCAAGGCGAGCCAGTTCTCCTTCAACCGTCTGCAGAAGGCCGACCCGGTACTGGGTGTGGATATGGCAAGCACGGGCGAGGTGGGTTGCATCGGCAGCGATACTTCCTGCGCCATTCTCAAGGCGATGCTCTCCGTGGGATATCGTATTCCAGAGAAAAATATCCTGCTTTCTACCGGTACTCCGAAGCAGAAAGTGGACATGCTTTCTGCCGCGCGTATGCTTCAGAAGAAGGGGTATAAGATATTTGCCACGGGTGGTTCCAGCAACTTCCTTACGGAGAACGGTGTGGAGAATACGCGCGTCTACTGGCCCAGCGAACCCGAACGCCAGCCGCAGGCACTCGACATGCTGCACCGCAAGGAGATAGACATGGTGGTCAATATTCCGAAGAACCTCACCGCAGGCGAGTTGGATAACGGCTACAAGATACGCCGTGCCGCCATCGACCTCAATATTCCGTTGATAACGAATGCCCGTCTGGCAAGTGCGTTCATCAATGCATTCTGCACGATGACGCCGGATGATTTGGCTATCAAGTCGTGGGCGGAGTACAAATGATGATTTAATTTGCTATCTTTGCTGAAAACTAAGTTCGATGGAAACAATTTTGACCCAATACTATCAATCTCCTTATGGCGAGTTGCTCCTCGGCTCTTTCGGCGATAAACTCTGCCTATGCGACTGGATGCTGAACGAGAAACGTAGAGTAACCGTTGATAAGCGCATACGGCAGGCGCTGTATGCCGATTATGAGGAAGGCACTTCGGAAGTGATTGCAAGGGCAATCATTCAGTTGGATGAGTATTTTGCCCGTAAGCGGACCATATTCGATGTTCCACTGCTTGCAGTCGGAACAGAATTCCAGCGGACGGTGTGGCAGGAGTTGCAGAACATCCCTTACGGAAAAACAGTGTCCTACGGCGAGCTTTCACGAAAGCTGGGCAATCCGAAAGCCGTACGTGCGGTGGCGGCTGCCAATGGGGCAAATGCCCTCTCCATACTCATCCCCTGCCATCGTGTGGTGGGCAGCAACCATACGCTGATAGGCTATGCCGGTGGACTGGCAGCCAAACAAGGGATGCTGGCATTGGAAGCGGACTCTTGCGACGGACCGTCAGGCTCCCGTATAGGACAGCTGTTTTGAGGTCAGGTTTGTTTCTGGTATTCCGCCGGTGTCATCCCCGTCATACGTTTGAAGAACTTCGAGAAGAACGACGGATTGGGAAAGTTCAGTTCGTCTGATATTTGAAACACCAGTAGATTACTGTGTTTCAGCAATACTTTGGCTTCGAGGATAACTGCTTGATTAATCCATTGCATCACGGTTTGTCCGCTTGTTTCACGTATCACCGAACTCAGATAGTGCGGTGTCAGGCATAGCTTGTCGGCATAGAAGTTGACGTTGCGTTCGTGCTTGCTGTGTTGGTTCACCAAAGCGATGAAGCGGCGGAATAGCTCTTCCTGGCGTGAAAGGCGTGACGGAGTTGACTTGCATGTGTGCTCGTGGATATACTTAAGGTTATAGAGAAGTGAGACAATCAAGTGCTGTACAGCTCCGCGGCGGTAGGGCAAACAATGTAGTATATTCCACAATAAAGAGAAGAAGCTGCTGATGTGTGCCCATTCCTCGTTGTTGCATGAAAGGCGGATTCCGTTTCGTGTATAAGCTTCCGAAAGAATGGAATTCTGTAGTACGGGCAGAAAATTGGCAGTGGGCATGATGACTTGGAATTTGTAGTCGGGACTGACTTCCGATATTTCTATCAGCGAATTGTCAGGGATGATAATAATATCGTGGGCTGTAGCTTCATATTCGATAAGATTGATGGAGATTCGGCCCTTACCTTGCATGATGCGTACAATCCTTCCTTCTTTGGCACGATAAGGTTGCTGGGTGCGGAATAGCCTGAATCCCATTGCTTGAAAACTGATGACCATTCCCAAATCGTCGTTTATAAATCTGTATTCGGAATGTTCTATAAAATCCGGATTGTTGCGGATGTCCTCGAATGCGACGCTTATCGGTTTGTTCTTTTCCATATCTTTCCCTTTATGAATAATGTATATTTCCACCGCAAAGATAATAAAGTGTTCCTATTATTTGTCTTTTTCTACGAAATGTCGTACTATTAGAACATCTTTGCGCACAAATGGATTGTAAGGTTATAGGGTTATGCCTTTATCTTTGCATGTGTATAGAACAAAACCATGTAGAATAAACAAGAAACAGAATGGATATGAAACGAACCGTTTTCTTTTTTACCCTTTCTCTTGCCGCCATGCTGGCACATGCCCAGCTCACGTTGGAAGAGTGCCAGCGCCGGGCGCAAGACAATTATCCGTTGGTCAGGCAATACGGACTGATAGAAAAGGCACGCGGGTACGACCTCTCCAATGCCGGAAAAGGTTACTTGCCCCAGTTTTCCCTATCCGGCAAGGCCACGTACCAGAGTGACATCACCCGGCTACCGGTCGAAATCCCTAATCTCGACATCAAGACTGCTTCGAAAGACCAGTACCAGGTGATGCTCGAAGTGCAGCAGACCCTCTGGGATGGTGGGGATATACGTTCCAGAAAACGATTGACGCGTGCCGCCTCGGAAGTGGAACTGGAAAAACAGCATGTAGACATGTATGCCTTGACTGACCGGGTGAACCAGCTCTTTTTCGGCATCCTGCTGTTGGACGAACAGCTGAAACAGAACAGCCTCTTGCAAGAAGATTTAGGAAGAACCCACAAGCAGGTAGCCGACTATATAGCCAATGGCATCGCCACCCCGAGCGACCTGGATGCAGTCAGCGTAGAGCAACTGAATACTAGGCAGCACCGTGTGGAATTGGAGACCACCCGTCGTGCATACCTCAGCATGCTTGCTGCCTTTACGGGCAAGGATCTCTCTTCCGAAACGGTTTTATTGAAACCGGCTGCCGAAGAAAACATAGACCGGCAGATGAACAACCGCCCCGAACTTCGTTGGTACGATGCGCAGGGAGAGCAACTCCACCAGCAGGAGGCAGCCTTGAACACCCGGTTGATGCCGCGTTTCGGCCTTTTTGTACAAGGGGCATACGGCAATCCGGGATTGAATATGCTGAAAGATGAATTCAACGCCTATTACATGGCGGGGGTGCGCATGTCCTGGAATTTCGGCAGTCTGTATACGTTGAAGAACGACCGCCGCAGGATAGACAATACCCGCCAACAGATAGAGACCGGCCGGGATGTGTTCCTTTTCAACATTCGCCTGCAGGCTACGCAGCAGGATGCGGGCATTGTATCCATGCGCCGCCAGATGGCGGATGATGACGAGATTATCCGTCTGCGCGGGAATATCCGCCGTGCAGCCGAGGCCAAGGTGCAGAACGGGACAATGACCGTGACCGATATGCTGCGGGAGATTACCAACGAAAGTATGGCACGACAGACCAAGGCATTGCATGAGGTGCAGTTGCTGATGAACATCTGGCAGCTGAAATATACGCTGAACAATTAATGACTATAATCCGTAATTTATAACTTGAAATAGTATGAAATCATTGAAATTATTTCCTTTTTTATTTCTCCTTGCCGCCTGTACCGGCGGTACTCCGAAATATGATGCGACGGGAACGTTCGAGGCTACCGAAGTCATCGTTTCTGCCGAGGCGTCTGGAAAACTGCTGAGTTTCGACATCGAGGAAGGCACGACACTGAAAGACGGGCAGGAAGTAGGCATTATAGATACCGTCCAACTCTATCTGAAGAAACTCCAGTTGGAGGCCAGTGTCAAGTCCGTGGAAGGCCAGCGGCCTGATATCCTGAAACAAGTAGCCGCCACTCAGGAACAGATTGTGCAGGCACGGCGCGAGCGCGACCGCGTGTCCAACCTGCTCCGTGTGGGTGCCGCCAACCAGAAGCAGCTCGATGATGCCGAGTCCCTTCTCGAACTCCTCCGCAAGCAGCTCGACGCACAGAACTCCACCCTGCGCAACAGTGACCGGAGCCTGACGTGGCAAAGTTCCTCTGTCGGCATCCAGGTGGCGCAGATAGAAGACCAGTTGCGCAAATGCCACATCACCTCTCCGCTGACGGGAACCGTCCTTGCCCAATATGCCGAAGCCGGAGAACTGGCTGCTCCCGGCACCCCTCTTTTCAAAGTGGCGGATATGGAGCAGATTTACCTCCGTGTCTACATCACCTCCGAGCAGCTTGCCGAAATCAAGCTGGGGCAGCAAGTGAAGGTTTATGCGGATTATGGAAAGGAAGTGCGGAAAGAATACCCCGGCATCGTCACCTGGATTTCCGATACGTCCGAATTCACTCCAAAAACTATCCTGACGAAAGACGAGCGCGCCAATCTGGTCTATGCTGTAAAGATTGCCGTGAAGAATGACGGGATGCTGAAAATAGGAATGTATGGAGGCTGTAACTTTAACTAATATCTCCAAGCGTTACGGCAGCGTGGAAGCCCTGCGGGGTGTCTCTCTGTCAGTGGCTCCCGGTGAGCTTTTCGGCATCATCGGGCCGGACGGTGCGGGCAAGACATCGCTTTTCCGCATCCTCACCACTTTGCTGCTTGCCGACGGAGGCTCAGCTTCGGTCTGCGGTCTGGATGTGGTGAAGGACTACAAAGCCATCCGCAGGCGGGTGGGGTATATGCCCGGACGCTTCTCCCTCTATCCGGACTTGACGGTGGAGGAGAATCTCAATTTCTTCGCCACCGTCTTCCACACCACCATCGAGGAGAATTATGATTTGGTGCGCGACATTTACCGGCAGATAGAACCTTTCCGCAAGCGCCGCGCCGGAGCGTTGTCCGGCGGCATGAAGCAGAAACTCGCCCTTAGCTGTGCCCTTATCCATAAACCGGATGTCCTCTTTCTGGACGAACCCACTACGGGCGTCGACCCCGTGTCCCGCAAGGAATTCTGGGGAATGCTTCGCCGACTGAAGGAGCAGGGTATCACCATCATTGCTTCCACCCCCATCATCGACGAAGCGCGCCAATGCGACCGCATCGCCTTCATCAACGAAGGAGAGATAAAAGGCATCGATACCCCCGACCGTATCCTGACACGCTTTGCGGGCATCCTCTGCCCTCCGGGCTTGCAGCACGAACGGGTGGAAAACCACGAAAACAAGGTGATTGAAGTGGAAGGGTTGACCAAGCGGTTCGGTAATTTCACCGCTGTAGACCACATCTCCTTCCAAGTCCATCGGGGCGAGATTTTCGGTTTCCTGGGAGCCAACGGGGCAGGCAAGACCACCGCCATGCGCATGCTTACGGGACTTAGCCGCCCCACCGGCGGCAAGGCATGTGTGGCAGGTTTCGATGTGGCTTCCCAACCCGAAGAAGTGAAGAAGAACATCGGCTATATGAGTCAGAAATTTTCCCTTTACGAGGACCTCAAGGTGTGGGAGAATATCCGCCTCTTTGCCGGTATCTACGGTATCCCCGAAGCAGAGATTGCTCCCAAAACGGAGGAACTGCTCCTCCGCCTCGGGCTGGAAAAGGAACGTGACACACTGGTGAAAAGCCTTCCGCTGGGCTGGAAGCAGAAGCTGGCCTTCTCCGTCTCCATCTTCCACCGTCCCAAGATTGTCTTTCTGGATGAGCCTACGGGTGGGGTAGACCCCGCCACGCGCCGCCAGTTCTGGGAACTGATTTACCAGGCTGCCGACGAGGGCATCACCGTCTTTGTCACCACCCACTTTATGGACGAGGCGGAGTATTGCGACCGCATCTCCATCATGGTAGACGGCGTCATCCGTGCACTCGACACTCCCGGGGAGCTGAAACGGCAGTTCAATGCCACTACGATGGACGATGTATTCCAACAACTGGCTCGTCAAGCCGTGCGAACCGCCGACTGAAAATCCGTGAAATCCGCATTATCCGAGCCTAAATATAAATATAGACAATGAAACAATTCATATCTTTCATCCGAAAAGAGTTCTTCCATATCTTCCGCGACCGGCGCACGATGCTGATTCTGCTGGGCATGCCCATCGTGCAGATAATCCTTTTCGGTTTTGCCATCACCACCGAGGTGAAGAACGTGCGTGTGGCGGTGCTCGACCCGTCGAATGACGTAGTTACCCGCCGTATCATCGACCGCATGGATGCAAGCGAATACTTCACCGTCATCCGCCGCCTGCATTCTCCCGCCGATATGGAGGCTTCTTTCGGAAGAGGGGAGATTGACATGGCGCTTGTTTTCAGCGAGCATTTCTCGGACAAGCTTTATACCGGCGAGGCGCGCGTGCAGCTTGTCTCCGACGCCACAGACCCCAATATGGCGACTATGCAGGCAGGCTATGCCGCAAACATCATCTCCTCTGCCGGGCAGGGGATGCTTCCGCCGGGAGTACATGCCGCTGCCATTGTACCCCAGCTCAAGCTGCTGTACAATCCGCAGATGAAGAGTGCCTACAACTTCGTGCCGGGTGTCATGGGGCTTATTCTGATGCTGATTTGCGCCATGATGACCTCCATCTCCATTGTGCGCGAGAAGGAGACGGGGACGATGGAGGTCCTGCTGGTTTCTCCCGTCAAACCGCTTTTCATCATTCTGGCAAAGGCGGTGCCCTATTTTGTGCTGTCGTTTGTCAACTTGACCACCATTCTTCTACTTTCGGTCTATGTGCTCGATGTTCCCGTGGCGGGCAGCTTGTTCTGGCTGGTGGTGGTGTCGCTGCTATTCATCTTTGTCTCCCTGGCGCTGGGGCTGCTGATTTCTACGGTCACCCGGACGCAGGTTGCCGCCATGCTGGTGTCCGGACTGATGCTGATGATGCCCACCATGTTGCTTTCGGGCATGATATTCCCCATTGAGAGTATGCCCGTTATCTTGCAGGCCATTTCAGCTGTGCTTCCTGCACGCTGGTATATCCAGGCGGTGCGTAAGCTGATGATTGAGGGAGTGGATGTTTCGCTTGTGCTGATGGAGGTCGGCATACTTGCCACGATGGCGGTATTGCTGATAACGGTGAGTTTCAAGAAATTCAAGCATCGGCTTGAGTAAAGAGCGGATATGAATTTTATATTAATTATTCAGGCAGAAGAACATAAGGACAAAAGGATACGGGAAATCTGTTCTTTTGTTCTTATGTCTAAAATCTTTAAAATATCGTCTTATGATAAAGTTTCTCATTGAAAAGGAATTCAAGCAGTTGTTCCGCAACTCCTTCCTGCCCAAGCTGATTTTCATTTTCCCGTGCATGATTATGATACTGATGCCCTGGGCCGCCAATCTGGAGATAAAGAACATCAATCTGAATATAGTGGACAATGACCACAGCGTCTTGTCTCGCCGTCTGGTAGATAAAATCGGTGCATCCACTTATTTCTGCCTGACAGCGCTTCCCGATACATACGATGAGGCTTTGCTGGCCATTGAAGCAGGTTCGGCAGATGTCGTGCTGGAGATTCCCCGTGATTTCGAAAAGGATTGGGTGAAGGGAGAGGCGCCTCGTCTGCTGGTGGCGGCCAATGCCGTGAACGGCACGAAGGGCAGTCTGGGAGGATCCTACTTGTCTTCCATCATCAGTGACTATACCCGTGAACTGGGTTCGGAGTCGTCTTCGCAAGGGCTTGCCGGGAAGCCGCTTCCCCGGGTGGACATCACTACGCAGAATCTTTACAACCCCACGCTGAACTACAAGCTTTTCATGATTCCTGCCCTCATGGTAATGCTGCTGACGCTGATTTGCGGTTTTCTCCCTGCCCTCAATGTGGTGGGCGAGAAGGAGGCGGGCACCATCGAGCAGATAAATGTCACCCCCGTCGGCAAGTTCACTTTCATTGCCGCCAAGCTGATACCTTACTGGCTGATAGGTTTTGTGGTGCTGACCATCTGTTTCGTTCTGGCATGGGTACTTTACGGCATTCTGCCGGCGGGACATTTCCTCACTATCTACGGCATGGCGCTGTTTTTTCTACCGGTGGTGTCGGGGTTCGGGCTGGTCATATCCAATCATTCGACCACGTTGCAGCAGGCCATGTTTGTCATGTGGTTCTTCATGCTTATCCTTATTCTGATGAGTGGTCTTTTCACCCCTATCCACAGTATGCCTGAGTGGGCGCAATGGATTACGTGCATCAATCCGCTACGCTATTTTGTGGAGGTGATGCGTACCATCTATCTCCGTGGTGGCGGATTTGCCGAACTGCTTCCGCAACTGGGAGCCGTGTTGGTCTTTGCATTGGTCTTCAATCTGTGGGCGGTAAAAAGTTATAAGAAAAGTAGTTAACTGATTTTTCTTTATTATTATCCTATTTGGCTCTCTTTTTTGAAGAAGGGCTACACCATTTGCCTTGGATAGCTACACCCTTTTGTGTTTAAGGCTACACCATGAGGAGGAAAAGGTGTAGCCCTTTTATTATGGATAATAAAAGCTGTTTTTTGTGCGGAAAAAGAGTACAAGTAGTGATATGTATCTAATGATAAAGACAACTGTTATACTTGTCAATTAATTGATAGAGTTTATATGATATTTATCAGTTTCATTATTGGAGAAAACTCTTATCTTTGCACGCGAATAAATAAATATCTTATACCAAAATGAATACACAGACTACTTATCTTGCCTCGAAACCGCATTATGAGATTCTTGACGGACTTCGTGGCGTGGCGGCTGTCATGGTTATTATCTTCCATCTTTTTGAAGCACATGCAGGCGGCAGTCATCTTACTCAAATTATCAATCATGGCTATCTGGCAGTGGATTTCTTTTTCATGCTTTCCGGTTTTGTTATCGGTTATGCTTATGATGACCGTTGGAACCGGATGACCGTGGGCACTTTCTTCAAACGCCGTATCATTCGCCTGCATCCTATGGTGATTATGGGAAGCATTGTGGGCGCTGCCTTTTTCTATTTTCAGGAGTCGCCTTGTTTTCCACCTATCGAGAATACGTCCGTTGGAACCATGCTGCTGGTAATGTTACTGGGCTGTACTTTGCTTCCCCTTCCGCTGAAGTTTGACATTCGTGGCTGGACGGAAATGCATCCGTTGAATGGCCCGGCGTGGTCGCTCTATTATGAATATATCGGTAATATTCTGTATGCGTTGTTTGTACGCAAGTTCAATAAGGTGGCCCTGTCGGTGCTGGTATTTGTGGCAGGGTGTTTTACGGTATACCGTTGTCTGACTGCTCCTGCCGGCGATATTGTGGGTGGTTGGGCCTTGAACTGGGAACAGCAGTATGTGGGTATGGTCCGGCTGATGTATCCGTTTTTCGGCGGATTACTTCTGTCACGCCTCGGCTGGCTGATACGGCTTGAAAAGCGTGCTTTCTGGTGGTGCAGCCTGCTGATTGTGGTGGTTCTTTCCATTCCCCGTATCGGAGGTGAGGACGGCTACTGGATGAACGGGCTTTACGAGGCTTTCTGCATTATCTGCGTCTTCCCGGTCATTGTTTCAATGGGAGCGGGCGGCAAGGTGACCGGTAAGCGCTCTACTGCCGTATGCAAGTTCCTGGGAGACATTTCCTATCCGATTTATATTACCCATTATCCATTGGTATATACTTATACGGCTTGGGTATGCAACAATAACGCTACAATGGTGGAAGGTATCCCTTATATGATACTTACTTTCGTGGGAGCCGTTGTCCTTGCTTATGCTTGTTTGAAACTCTATGATGAACCGGTGCGCAGGTGGTTGACAGACCGTTTTCTGAAAGGGAAAAAGAAATAGTTCCGCATAGCTATGGATATAAAAAATCTCCCGTTGCATTATCTTGTGCAGCGGGAGATTTTCTTTTTAATGGTCGGGCGTTATTTTACGTCGATGAATTTCTTGGCCTTTTCTTTTTCTGCTTCTGTAAACTTAGGCAATGTAATGTTCAACACGCCGTTTTCTACATGGGCACCAATCTTTTCCTTATCGACATCGTCCGGAAGAATCATGGTTTGCTGGAACTTGGTGTATGAGAATTCGCGGCGCAAGTAGCGGCCTTCCTTCTTTTCGTCCTTGTTGTTCTCTTCCTTGCTTTCTGTTTTCTTTTCCATGCTGATGACCAGGTTGTTTTCTTCGTCGATGTGAACGTTGAAGTCTTCTTTTGTCATACCGGGAGCAGCCAATTCAACTTTGTACTCTTTTGCTGTTTCGAATACATTGATGGCAGGGGCGGTGGCATTTGCTTTTACCATCCAATCATTGTCAAAGAAATCATTAAAAATACTTGGTAACCAATTTTGGTTTCTTCTTACAGGCATCATAGTTATAGTCTCCTATTGTTTAAGTTAAACATGCTATTTAGTTTTGAACTCCGGTTCTTTGTCTTCGGGTGTCTGCCTTTTGGGCTTTTCACCGTCCGTTTCTTGAACCGTCGTTCGCTAACTATATTGCAAACCTTATGCCAACCGGTTTTTGTTGACTCTATTGACTATTTGTCATTAAAAATCTGACTTATTTGCTTGTTTAATGCCATTTTGCTATCTTATTTATTTAAAATTGATAGATTTTCAGACTAATTTAAAACGCATTCTCCAACGCTTGGCTTCTTCGTTCCAATCGTGGCTGATGATTTTGAAGGTTCCGATTTCTGATGTATTCTCCACATGTACTCCGATGCAGAGGCATTCGTCGTAATCGCCTACTTTTACAACACGTACCGTTTCCGAAGCACCATCGGGCAGGCGTTCCAAGTCGAAACGTCCTTGCGCTTCCTCTTGCGTAATGAATTCTGTTGTGACGGGCAGCTGTCGGGCGATTACCTCGTTTACGACCTCTTCCAGCTTCTTTATTTCTTCTTCCGTGGGGCAGGCGGCAAGACGGTAGTCCAGCTTGCTTTTCTTCCGTTCTATGTGTGCTGATATGGAGCGGCCGCAACCGAATAACCTTATCATGGTTTGGTTGATGATGTGCTCCGTTGTATGCATAGGAGGGTACTCCTGCTTGTTGTGGTCATTGAGATGAGGTTGTTGTTCCATGTATAATTTCAATAGTTGATATATAATTTGATATTTTATCGTTTGAGGTTGGCCAGCACTTCTTCTTTCAAGATGCTGTATATATGTATATCTGTATATTCTCCAGAAGCCAGCAGTTCTCCGCAACGTTCTGTTCCCTCATGGATGAAACCGAGGCGAACCGGTACCGCGTTACTGGCTGCATTGCCCACGGCACAGCGAATTTGTATCCGCTTTATCTCTTTTTCTTGTACGGCCCACAGACACAGCTTGCGGACACTTTCAGTAATGATGCCCCGGTGCTGGTATTCCGGCAGTAGCCAATAGCCGAGTTCTGTACGGTGGTTGTCGAAATCGGAGAAATGGAAACCTATCAGTCCGCAGATTTCATGCTGCTGGTTCCAAATACCGAATATAGGTTCATTTCGTTCGGCAGGAGCAGATAGTACCTGACGTAAAAAAGCTTCTTCATCAGCTGTTGTGCGCATATTATCCACAAATGGCAGCCATGTTCTTAAGTAATCCCGGTGTGTGTCGATGGCATGGTAGATGGCTGCGGCATCTTCTATTCTGATTTCCTGCAGATAAATGTCCGGAAGGATGGGGAAGGAAATGGGAGAGGAGAGGATATGCACGTCCCTTGATTGGGAAAGCTGTATCCTTTCCCTGATTTTTCCCCAGGCATGTGTATCGAACAGACAGCTTTCACGCATGGTGTGATACATCTCCTTGAACCGGGACATGGGGATAGTGAAGCTCAATAAGTCCGCTTCGAAGTATGGGCGGACGGAGGGGTCGAAGAATCCCAGGAAAGTGCGTTTCCCTTGTTTCCGGTTTTCAATGATGGTTTGGGTAATGACGGAGCAACAGCCGGAGCCGAATGGGGCTGCCACGGCATCCGATGCATTGTTGTCGAAGAAGGTCCATGTCGCCAGTCCGGATAGAATGTCGGGAGTTGGCAGGAACAGCAGTCCTTCCACTTCATCAAAGGAAGGTATCTTGTCTATGCGGGCAAAATGCAGATAGGTTTTGTCAGTTCTGGAAATCTGTAGCTCATTGACAAAATCTACCACCATTTCGGGAGTCTTCTTGTATTTCTCTTTCAAGGAGACAAAACCCGGGACGCGCTCGGGCATTTCTGTAAATCCGGTATAGAACTTGCCTCCTCCGCAGGTGATTGTTTCGTTGCTGAGACTGACGGTTTTGCCGTCTCTGACTTGTTTCATGCATTTGAAGAGACAACCGGTTACTTTCTCTGTAGATGCCCCCATTCGGTCTGAATACCAAAAGGCGATGGGGAGTTCGGCGTGTTGGCCGAAAGCTTCCTGATAATTGGCAATAAATGTGTGTATATCCATGATGCTCGGATGATATTTATGATATGGTCTTTCTTTGGATTTTCCGTAAAGGTAATTCAATATTTTGATTCTTTTGCTTGCAGTATGCCTTTTTATCACTCTGCTTTCGAGCTTTTAATGATAGTAGAATAGGTTTTTATGGTATTTTAATTACTTTTGCATGAGGATTCTCAAAAAGTATTGCCTTTAACTAATCGGAAAGCCGGATGAAAAATATAATCATATTCTTGTGTCTTTGTACCATCTGTATGTGCCGCCTTCATGCTGCAGACAGCAGCCGGGCGGATTCTTTGCTGCTGAAACTGGACCAGGCGATAAAGGAGCGTCCCATATACATGGAGCAGAAAGAGCTGAAACTGGTGGAACTGAAAAGACAGTTGCATCGGCAGATACCGGATGAAGAACGTTTTGCCATTCTTGGCACATTGCTGGATGAGTACCGTTCGTTCAATACGGATTCTGCATTGCACATGGCCGAGGAAAGGGAACAGATAGCCATACGTCTTGGAAACCGGGAATACATAGACAATGCCCGCATGAATAAAGCAGATGTTTTGGGAATGACCGGTATGTATAAGGAAGTTATGGATTTGATGCGGAATATCCATATAGACCGGTTACCGGTGGATATCCATCCATATTATTACCATATCTACCGTACGGTCTATGGCCTTATGGCCGATTATGCCGTGACGGCATATGAAAAGAAGCTTTATACGGAGCTTACGGACAAATATCGTGATTCGTTGCTGTTGGTCAATAAAGATAATCTTCTGATACATACCTTGATTCAGTCCGACCAGTATAATGTACGCAATGAATATGACAAGGCCATCCGTTTGCTGACGGATTATCTGGCGCTGCAGAAGGACTATGAACACGACGTTGCGATTTGTGCCTATACTTTATCAGAGTCTTACCGGCTGAAAGGGGACAAAGAGAAGGAAAAGGAATACCTGATTGTTTCTGCTATGGCGGATATGAAAACCGCTGTCCGTGAATATATCTCTTTACGCAAGCTCGCCGTACTGCTTTACCAGGAAGGAGACATCGAGCGTGCCTATTCTTATGTAAAGATATGTATGGAAGATGCAGCCGCCTGCAATGCCCGGTTGCGCAAGCTGGAGATTCTGGAAATCTTTCCTATCATTAATGATGCTTACCAGCAAAAGACGGAGAAGCAGCAGGAGCAGATGAAATGGGCACTGGTATCTATCAGCCTGCTTTCACTTTTTCTGTTGCTTGCCATATTTTATGTATACAAGCAGATGAAGAAAGTGGCTGCCGCCCGCAGGGAAGTGATTGACGCCAACAAACGGTTGAAGGAGCTGAATGATGAGCTTCACCTTTCCAATGCACAACTCAAGGAGGCCAACCACAGCATTGCCGAAAACTCCTATCTGAAGGAGGAGTATATCGGCCGTTATATGGACCAGTGCTCGGTCTATTTGGAAAAGATGGACAATTACCGCCGGTCGCTGGGAAAGATTGCCGCTACCGGAAATGTGGAGGAACTCTACAAGAACATCAAGTCTTCTAAATTCATAGAGGGGGAATTAAAGGAATTCTATACCAACTTTGATAATACCTTCCTGCAGCTGTTTCCTACTTTTGTAGAAGACTTCAATGCCCTGCTTGCCGATGATGAGCAAATATCCTTGAAAGCCGGCGAACGGATGAATACAGAGTTGCGCATCTTTGCATTGATACGTTTGGGTATTACTGACAGCGTGAAGATAGCCCAGTTCCTTCGATATTCTGTTACCACCATTTATAACTATCGTACGAAGGTTCGCAACAAGGCTGCCGGTGACCGCGACTTGTTGGAACAGGAAGTGATGACAATTGGCAAGTCGAAGAACTGAGAATAGGGGTTTTGAAGCTTGGAAGTGTCTCTTTTACGCTTATATTTTCACTACTTTTTTAGTTGGGTAATAATTTTATATATTATTGGTATATAGTGGTTTAAGCCTTTTTGAATGATGTAAACCACTACTTTTTTACTCTTTCCTCCACTATTGGCTTCTCTTATCTGATACATTTGCATTGTTCCTCTTCGGAAAGAGTGACACATGTGATTTATGTTTTTATTATTAACTTTAAATTCTTATATTATGCAAAAGTACAAAATGCCAATCAGCAGGCTACGGATGATGGTTTGTCTGATAGGAATGTTACTTCCGATGTGCATATTCGCACAGCAAATTACAGTACAAGGTGTAGTGAAAGACCAGACCGGTGAAACGGTTATTGGCGCCAGTGTAATGGAAAAAGGAACCACAAATGGGACAATAACCGGTATTGACGGTGATTTCTCTTTGAACATGTCTTCGAACGGTACTCTTGTCGTTTCATTTGTAGGCTATAAGACTCAAGAGGTGCAGGTGAAGGGACAGAAACAGCTTCAGGTAGTTTTGTCTGAAGATGCCGAAATGCTGGATGAAGTGGTGGTGATAGGGTATGGCACCATGAAGAAAAGCGACCTTACAGGAGCAGTGTCCTCCATCGGTAACAAGGATATCAAGGATTCCCCCGTATCCAATTTGGGACAAGCCATCCAGGGAAAAATCTCAGGTGTGCAGATTGTAGATGCCGGTAAACCGGGAGACAATGTATCCATCAAGATTCGTGGTTTGGGTTCTATCAACAACTGCGACCCGCTGGTCGTGATTGACGGAGTGCCTACCGACTTGGGCTTGTCTTCCTTAAATATGGCCGATGTGGAACGTTTGGATGTATTGAAGGATGCTTCGGCCACAGCCATCTACGGTTCCCGGGGAGCTAATGGAGTTGTGATGATTACCACCAAACGCGGTACGGAAGGAAAAGGAAAACTTGCTGTATCTGCCAATTACTCTTTCCAGAATGCTACGAACGTACCTTCTTTATTGAACGCGGCGCAGTATGCCGAGTTGAGTAATGACATGATGGTGAACAGTGGACGCAATCCTAATCCGGAATGGGCCAATCCTTCTGAATTGGGTGCAGGTACCGACTGGATGGATGAATTGCTCCGTACGGGTGTGATGCAGAACTATACGGTAAGTTATTCCGGCGGTAACGAGAAATCCCATTATTATGTGTCCGGTGGTTTTCTGGATCAGTCCGGTATCGTGAAGAGTGTGAATTACCGTCGCTTCACATTCCAGTCTAACAGTGATGCGCAAGTCTTGAAATGGTTGAAGTTCTCCAATAACATTACGTTCAGTGCCGATACGAAGAAGTCGGGCAGCTATAATATAGGTGATGCGCTGAAAGCGCTCCCCATTTATCCGGTGAAGAATGAAGATGGCAGTTGGAGTGGTCCTGATGGTAACTCGGAATGGTATGGCAGCACGCGCAACCCCATTGGACCGACGGAACTGAACAAGAGTCAGACTGATGGATATAACTTCCTGGCCAACCTGACGGCAGAACTTACTTTTACCAAATGGCTTAAGTTTAAAAGTACTTTCGGCTATGATGCCAAATTCTGGTTCATAGACAACTTTACCCCCAAGTATAACTGGAAACCCACTCCCACAGAGGAGACTTCACGTTATAAGAGCGATAACAAGTCGTTCACTTATTTGTGGGACAACTATTTCCTATTCGACCATACTTTTGCAGAAAAACATCGTGTGGGATTGATGGCCGGTATGTCTGCCCAATGGAACACCAACGACTACCTGAATGCGCAGAAGAATGTGTTTATGTTCGACAATGTGCACGAAATGGATAATGGCGAGGAAATGTATGCCATCGGTGGAAACGAGACAGAGTGGGCATTGCTCTCTTACATGGCACGTGTCAACTACTCTTACGAAGACCGCTATTTGCTGACTGCAACCATTCGTCGTGACGGTTCCAGCCGTTTCGGTAAGAAACATCGCTGGGGTACTTTCCCTTCCGTATCTGTGGCATGGCGTGCCTCTCAGGAAAAGTGGTTTCCAAAAAACGACTATATCAATGACCTGAAAGTGCGTGCGGGATACGGTGTGACCGGTAGCCAGGCAAGTGTTGGAAACTACAGCTATCTGGCATCCTACAATACCAGTGTATATCCTTTCGGCATTTCGAGCGGCAATCAGACAGCGCTGGTTTCTTCTACTCTCGCCAACCCGTATATCCATTGGGAAGAGGTGGCACAAACCAACATCGGTTTTGATGCCTCACTGTTCAATTCACGCGTTATGTTCTCGTTCGATGCTTATCTGAAGGAGACGAGAGACATGCTGGTAAAGGCGTCTATCCCCATCACATCGGGATTTGAAGATACTACAACCACGTATACCAATGCCGGAAAAGTACGTAATCAAGGTATTGAAATGAGTCTGCATACCATCAATCTTACCGGTGAACTGGGATGGGAAACGAACCTGACCGCCACTTACAACAAGAATAAAATTAAGGATTTGAACAGCGACGTTCCTTATTACATTAACCAAATCAATAACTCCTATGTAACGATGCTGGCAAAGGACTATCCCATTAATGTCTTCTACGGCTATGTTACGGACGGAATCTTCCAGAACCAGTCCGAAGTGAATACACATGCCGTGCAGCCGGGAGCTGAGCCGGGTGATATCCGTTTCAGGGATTTGAACAACGATGGTGTCATCAATGATAGTGACCGTACCGTCATCGGTAACCCGAACCCAAGTTGGCTGTTCTCCATGAACAATAGCCTTTCCTATAAGGGTTTCGAACTTTCTGTTTTCTTACAAGGTATAGCCGGAAATAAGATATACAATGCCAACAATATCGACAATACCGGTATGGCAGCTGCCTATAACCAGACTACCGACGTACTGAAGCGTTGGCAAGGAGAGGGGACCAGCAATTCGATGCCGCGTGCCGTGTTCGGCGACCCCAATCAGAATACACGCGTGTCAGACCGCTTTGTGGAGAATGGTTCTTATCTGCGTTTGAAGAATATCACACTCTCATACACTTTCCCGAAGCAGTGGTTACAGAAAGCCCAGATTGAGAATGCACGCCTTTCCCTATCTTGTGAGAATGTGGCTACCATCACCGGATATTCCGGTTTCGACCCTGAAGTGGGTATTAACGGAATAGACCAGAACCGTTACCCCATTTCCCGTACGTTCAGCTTAGGATTAAACTTTAACTTTTAATGATTGACTCGGATATGAAAAAGATAACAAATTTACTATATATGCTGGCAGTATTGCTGCTGGCTTCCTGCAGCGACTTTCTGGACAAGTCTCCTAAAAATACGGTTGACCCGGAAACGACGGTGACCGATGATGTGGCCATTGCTCTGACCAATGCCTGCTATCGCACCCTTCAGTCTTCCAATATGTACAACCAGCGTATCTGGACACTGGATATTGTGGCGGGTAACAGTCTGGTGGGTGCCGGTGGCGGTACCGACGGCCTTGAAACGATACAAGCTTCTAACTTCATAACGCAGAGCGACAATGGCATGGCATTGTACATGTGGCGTTCTCCCTGGGTGGGGATAGGACAATGCAACATTGTGTTGAATAGTCTTCTGGAGGCTGAAGCCGTGTCAGAGAAAATCAAGAACCGCTGTCTGGGAGAGGCTTATTTTCTCCGTGCACATTATTACTATGTATTGGTACGTCTGTACGGTGGTGTTCCACTGCGTTTGGCTCCTTATAATCCGGGAGAACCGACAGACATTGCACGCGCTACAGTCGAAGAGACTTATGCCCAGATAATTTCCGATTGTAAGAATGCGGTTGACCTGCTTCCTGCCAAGTCTTCTTACGACGACGAGAACGTGGGACGTGCCTGCAAAGATGCAGCTTTGGCCATGTTGGCAGATATTTATCTGACGCTGGCTCCTAATCATACGGAATATTATCAGGAGGTGTCTGATTTGTGTGATGAGATAACAAATTTGGGGTATGACCTTTCTTCCTGCAAGTATGAGGACAATTTCGATGCATTGGTCAATAACGGGCCGGAATCTTTGTTCGAGGTCCAGTATTCGGGCAATACGGAATATGATTTTTGGGGAAACAATCCGCAGTCTTCCTGGCTTTCTACTTTCATGGGTCCCCGTAATTCGGACTTTGTTGCCGGCAGTTATGGCTGGAACCAGCCTACAGAAGAATTTGTGGGTCAATATGAGAGCGGTGACAAACGTAAGGATTTGACCGTGCTTTATGCCGGATGTCCGGATTTTGACGGTAAGGCTTACAAAAGCTCTTATTCCAATACGGGATACAATGTACGCAAGTTTCTGGTGTCGAAAACGGTTTCTCCGGAATACAATACCAATCCTGCCAACTTCGTGATTTATCGTTATGCGGACGTCCTGCTGAAGAAGGCCGAAGCTTTGAATGAAATGGGACGCCCTGACCAGGCTGCCGTGCCTTTGAATATTGTACGTAAGCGTGCCGGACTGCCGGAGGTTTCGGGCTTGTCACAGGAAACCATGCGTGAAAAGATTATCCATGAGCGCCGCATGGAACTAGCTTTCGAAGGGCATCGCTGGTTCGACATGATTCGTGTCAACAATGGAGAGTATGCCATTAAATTCCTGCATTCCATTGGAAAGAGCAACGTGAACAAGAACCGCTTGCTGTTCCCTATTCCGCAGACGGAGATGGATGCTAATACCTTAATGGTGCAGAACCCGGGTTATTAATTAATTTAATCAGAAGAATATGAAGAAATATATTTCACACCTTGTATTTGCCTTACTGGGCTGTGCAGCCTTATCTGCTTGTGTAGATGATGATTACATGGAATTGGATAAAGGACAGAATGAACTTGTACTGACGGCCAGCAAGACGGAAGTTGTTTTGAATGAGCAGGCACATGCCGATGATGCCCTGGAGCTTTCCTGGACTACGGGAACCAATTATGGGACGGGTAATAAAATTTCCTATACGCTGGAATTGACCAAGACCGGCAGTGATTTTGCAGATTCTTATGTAGCTGTGGAGAATGCTGTACAAGAATACTCATGGAAAAAGAGCGTGGAGGAATTGAATGACATCCTGCGCAACCATTTTGGGGCAACTGCCGGGGAGAACATTTCGTTGGAAGCGCGCTTGACAGCTACTGTAACAGAACGGGACGAAAAACAGGTGTCTACCACTGCTTTCAGTGTTACAGCCTATAAACCGCTCACATCCACCCTTTATCTGATAGGTAGTGCCACTCCGGGCGGCTGGAGTGCCGATGATGTGACAGAGATGACCCGCAAGGACAATGGTATCTTTACATGGACGGGCCGGCTTGTGGCCGGTGAATTTAAGTTCATCACGACCTTAGGCTCATTCCTGCCCTCTTACAACAAAGGAACAGATGGATTGCTGGTTCTTCGTAGCAGTGATGACCAGCCGGATGAACCTTTTGTTGTCGAAGAAGACCATAATTACATCGTCGAAGCCAATCTGTTTACCGGTGTTCTTACATTGACCCAGACAGAGACGTTGGCACCTGCCTACGACCAGCTTTATTTTGTGGGTAACGCTACGGATTGGGGATTCGTGAAGATGAAACAAGATGTGCTCGATCCATACTTGTTCCGCTTCGGCAAGTTCTTTGAAGTGGGCAAAGGAGGGGAATTCAAGTTCGGAACCTCCGATGGAAGTTGGGAGAACATGTATAAGGCCAAGAATGCCGATGCTGCTTATACCGATACAGAAGTGGTGTTTGTGAAAGGGTTCGACCCGGACAATAAATGGGTGCTGAAAGACGGGGAATGCGGCAAGGCCTACAAGATTTGCATGGATATCCGTAGTGGTAAGGAACGCATGATGATGAGCGAATTTACTCCGTATGAGATGATTTATATGGTAGGTGATGCTACGCCGGCCGGTTGGACGATTGGTGATGCTACGCCGATGCAGACAACGGATAATCCGTATGTGTTTACTTGGAAAGGTACGCTGAATGCCGGTGAGTTGAAATTTACTTGTGATAAGCAGGAAGATTGGAATGGAGCCTGGTTCATGCCGGCTGTAGCAGACAAACAGCCTGCAGGAGAAACAGAACCGATGCTTTTCCTTGATAAATCAGACGAAGCGTTCAAAGCGCAATATCTGGACGTGATGGTAGGCGGCATCGACCAGAAGTGGAAGATTACGACAGCAGGTTCCTATCTGATTACTTTGAATCAGCTGGAAGAGACAATTTCAATCGTGAAACAATAGGTATCTACAATAGATGAAGAAGATAGTTTATACAACAATGGTAGCCTTGCTGCTGGTTGCATGCAGCAAGGAGAGTGATGATACCGGTAGCGGTACCGGTGGAGGCGGAGAGAGTGGAGGGGTTACGGAAGTAACCCCAGTCACCTCGGACTTGACGGTCAATCTCACTACCGACAAGGCATGTTACCGGCCGGGCGAGAGTGTTTCTTTTACAGCTGACGCCCTTCCTGCCGGAGCTAAAATCCGCTACCGGACAATGGACAAGGTTGTATCGGAGCAGGCTGCTGTCGGTACTACTTGGACTTGGACTGCTCCGGCAACCGATTATACCGGTTATCTGGTGGATGTATACCGTACAAAAGAGAATGGAACAGAGGTTATTCTTGGTACTATTGCCGTAGATGTATCCAGTGACTGGACACGTTTTCCACGTTATGGTTTCGTTGCCACTTTTGATGCTTCGAAAAAGATGGATGGAGTGATAGAGAAGGAGATGGCTTTCCTGAACCGTTGCCACATTAACGGGGTACAGTTTCAGGATTGGCACAACAAGCATCATTGGCCGTTGGGCGGTACGCGTGAGCATCTGGACGAGGTCTATAAGGACATTGCCAACCGGGAGGTCTATACCGAGGTAGTGAAGAAGTATATCTCTACACAACACAGCCTGGGCATGAAGTCCATGTTCTACAATCTATGTTTCGGAGCTTTGGACGATGCCGTTTCCGACGGAGTAAAGGAAGAATGGTACATATTCAAGAACACGGGACGCATGGATAAGGATTCGCATGACTTGCCCTCCAGTTGGAAAAGTAATATCTTCCTACTCAATCCCGCCAATACGGAATGGCAGGCATATATTGCCCAAAGAAACGATGATATTTATGCCAATCTGGACTTTGACGGTTATCAGATAGACCAACTGGGAAACCGGGGTGACCGCTATGACTATGATGGCAATAAGGTAAATCTGCCTAAGGGATATGCCTCGTTCATCGAAGCCATGAAACAGAAGCATCCGGACAAGCGTTTGGTGATGAATGCCGTCTCCAGCTATGGAGCTTCCCAGATAGCTGGTACGGGTAAAGTGGATTTCCTTTATAATGAAGTATGGGGCGATGAGGCAGGCTTCAAGGATCTGCACACCATTATCAAAGCGAACGACCAGTATGGCAACCATGCCTTGAAAACGGTGTTTGCCGCATATATGAACTATGACAAGGCAGGTAGCAGTACCGGTGAGTTCAATACACCGGGTGTGCTGCTGACGGATGCTGTGATATTTGCTTTGGGAGGCTCTCATTTGGAATTGGGTGACCACATGCTATGCCGCGAGTACTTTCCAAGCACGGCTTTGCAGATGAACGATGTACTGAAAACAGCCATGATTCGTTATTATGACTTTATGACGGCTTATCAGAACCTGCTTCGTGATAAAGATACGGAGGCGGAGATTTCCGTTTCTCTGAACTGTACGGATGCTGCGCGGAATCTTTCTCTGAATGCATGGCCGCCGCAGAAGTCTGCCATCACTGTATATGCCAAGAATGTAAATGGCAGGCAAGTCATTCATCTGCTCAACTTCCTCAATGCGGATAACTTAAGCTGGAGGGATTTGAACGGAACAATGCCCGAACCGCGTCTGGTGTCCGACGTGCCGTTGAAGATGAATGTTTCCGGTAAAGTGAACAAGATATGGGTTGCATCGCCCGATTTCCATGCCGGTGCTTCGCAGGAACTGTCATTCGAACAGAAGGACGGCACGGTTACCTTTACCTTGCCCTTGCTGAAGTACTGGAGCATGCTTGTGATGGAATAAGAATATCCAATAAAGGAACAAACAGATTATAGTAATGAAGAAATATATATTTTTATTTTTTGCCGTCTGTGCATTTTCAGTATATGCGAATGCACAGAACCGCACCGGAGACTGCACTTCCTATACCAGTGACGACCGCAGTGTGACCTTCTATTTAAATGACAGTTCTGCCATACAATTACGTCTGTGTAGCCAGTCTACGGTACGTATATGGTTTTCTCCCGACGGTAGTTTCCAGCGGAGTAATCCTTCCTTTGCCGTCGTCAATGAGGACCTGGAGGATGTCGGTACCGTCCATGTGGACGAACAGAATGCCTGCTACGAGATTTTTACCCCTAAACTCCGTATCCGGGTAAACAAGTCTCCGTTTAACTTACAGATATTCGACAAGTATCAGAAACTGCTGTTCAGTGATTATGCCGATAAGGGGCATATCAGTAACGGGCAGCGCAAATTGGAATACAAGACCCTCCGTCGTGACGAACACTTCTTCGGCTTGGGAGAAAAGACCGGCAAGCTGGACCGTCGCGGCGAAGCCTACAAGATGTGGAACAGTGACAAGCCTTGTTATAGTACCGTTGAGGACCCGCTCTACAAGAGTATTCCGTTCTTTATGAGCAGTTATCGTTATGGTATTTTCCTGGACAATACGTATAAGACCGAATTTAAGTTTGGTACGGAAAGCCGCGATTACTACAGTTTCGAGGCTCCTGGGGGAGAGATGATTTATTATTTCATCTTCGGGAAGGATTATAAGGAAATCATGAAACAATATGTCGACCTGACGGGAAAACCCATAATGCCTCCTAAATGGGCATTGGGCTTTGCACAATGCCGGGGACTGCTGACGAGCGAGAAATTGTCTTATGAAATAGCTGAAGGCTATCGTAAGCGCGGAATTCCTTGTGATGTTATTTACCAGGACATAGGCTGGACACAGTATTTGCAGGATTTTGAGTGGCGGAAAGGGAACTACGAGAATCCGAAAAAGATGCTTGCAGACCTCAAGGATATGGGCTTCAAGGTGGTGGTTTCGCAAGATCCGGTCATTTCACAAGCCAATAAGCGGCAATGGGAGGAAGCTGATAGGTTAGGGTATCTGGTAAAGGACTCCACCAACGGCAGGAGTTATGACATGCCCTGGCCCTGGGGTGGTAATTGTGGCGTAGTGGACTTCACCCTTCCTGCTGTGGCAGACTGGTGGGGAGCTTATCAGCAGAAGCCCATTGATGATGGCATTGCCGGTTTCTGGACTGATATGGGTGAACCTGCCTGGAGCAATGAGGAGCAGACGGAACGCCTGGTGATGAAACACCATTTGGGCATGCATGATGAGATTCACAATGTTTATGGTCTTACGTGGGATAAGGTGGTGAAGGAGCAGTTTGAAAAACGGAATCCTAACCGTCGCGTATTTCAGATGACACGTGCCGCTTTTGCGGGCTTGCAACGCTATACCTTCGGCTGGACCGGTGACTGTGGAAACGGTGATGACGTGACGCAGGGTTGGGGACAGATGGCCAATCAGATTCCGGTACTGTTGTCTGCCGGTTTGGGAATTATTCCTTTTACTACTTGTGACATTACCGGTTATTGCGGAGATATAGAGGATTATCCTGCGATGGCTGAACTTTATACGCGGTGGATACAGATGGGCGCTTTCAATCCCCTGAGCCGCATTCATCATGAGGGCAACGTGGCTGTGGAGCCGTGGCTGTTCGGCGAAGAGGCCGAGAAGAATGCCAAGGCGGCCATCGAATTGAAGTATCGCCTTTTGCCTTATATCTATACGTATGCCCGCGAAGCACACGAAACGGGGTTGCCTCTCATGCGACCGATGTTTCTGGAATATCCGGCAGATATGGAAACGTTCTCTACGGATGCCCAGTTCATGTTTGGCAGCGAACTGCTGGTTGCTCCGGTGGTAAAGAAAGGAGCGCGAAACAAGAATGTGTATCTTCCTGAAGGAACTTGGATTGACTACAACAACAAACACACAGCATATAGCGGTGAGCAATGGATGACGGTGGATGCTCCCCTCAATACTATTCCTATGTTTGTAAAGCAGGGAAGTATCATACCTCAAATGCCGGTCATGAACTATACGGATGAGAAACCGGTCTATCCGGTTACGTTTGAGATATTTCCTGCTGCAGCGGGCAGTGAAACTACCTTCTCGCTTTATGAAGATGCAGGAACTGATTTAGGATATTTGCGTGGAGAGTTCATGCGCACTCCTATTACTTGCCAGACTACCGACAAAGGCTATACGCTGAAAGTAGGTACACGGACTGGTGAGAAATATAGCTTACCCGGCCAACGAAACCTGATGTTCTGCATCTATACGGAACAGATGCCGAGAACAGCTTTGCTGGACGGTCAGAAAATCAAGAAAACGAATGTCGGAAAGCTGGAAGAAAATCGGGAGACAGAGTTTACGATAACTACCTGGTGTCCTGACAAGAAGCTGGGGACTTGCCTGCTGAGGTTGCCGGATGATGGAAAGGAACATATCATTGAGTTTATCTATTAACACAAAAAACATATCATTATTATGAAGAAATTTGTACTTAGCGCGGCTTTGCTTTTTTCTGCCCTGGCGGGGAATGCTGAAGGCATTTCATCCCCTTCGGGCATGGTGAAGCTGGATTTTGAACTGACAAAAGACGGGAGACCAGCCTATCAGGTGGATTATAAAGGGGCTCCTGTCATCAATCCCAGTACGTTGGGATTGGAACTGAAAGGAGCTACCAGCCTGATGGATGGTTTCAAAGTAGTAAGGACTTCTACTTCCACTTTCGATGAAACCTGGCAACCGGTGTGGGGGGAGACAAAAGATATCCGCAACCACTACAACGAATTGCTGGTAGAACTTGAACAACCGTCTACCACTCGTTTTATGAATATCCGTTTTCGGGTATATGATGACGGCGTGGGATTCCGTTATGAGTTTCCGCAACAGAAGAATCTGGTTTATTTTGTGATAAAGGAAGAGCATTCCCGATTTGCCATGACCGGCGACCATACTGCCTGGTGGATTCCGGGAGATTATGATACCCAGGAATATGATTATACGGAGTCCAAACTCTCTGAAATCCGTGGACTGCTGCAGGGAGCTGTGAGTGACAATGCGTCACAAACTGTCTTTTCGCCGACAGGTGTCCAGACTTCCATACAGCTTAAAACAGCTGATGGAGTGTACCTTAACCTGCACGAGGCAGCCTTGGTGGACTACTCTTGCATGCATCTCAACCTGGATGACAAGAACCTCGTTTTTGAATCCTGGCTGACTCCGGATGCTCAAGGAAATAAAGGGTATATGCAGTCTCCCTGCCATACTCCCTGGCGTACGGTCATAGTCAGTGATGATGCCCGCGAGATACTGGCCTCCAATTTGATTCTCAATCTGAATGAGCCTTGTAAGTATGATGATACCTCCTGGATTAAGCCGGTGAAATATGTCGGCGTATGGTGGGAAATGATTGCAGGGGGAAAGCCCTGGGCATATACTTTTGACCTCCCTTCTGTGAAACTGGATGATACGGACTATTCCAAGGTGAAACCGAACGGCATTCATCCGGCCAACACGGCTAATGTGAAGAAGTACATAGACTTTGCTGCCGAACACGGTTTTGACCAGGTATTGGTGGAGGGTTGGAATACGGGTTGGGAAGACTGGTTCGGTAATTCCAAGGATTATGTTTTCGATTTCGTGACTCCTTATCCCGATTTTGACATCAAGTATCTGAATGAATATGCTCATTCCAAGGGTGTCCGTCTGATGATGCACCATGAAACATCGGCTTCCGTCCGTAACTATGAGCGGCACATGGAAGCTGCCTACCGTCTGATGAATAAATATGGATATAATTCGGTAAAGAGTGGCTACGTAGGCAATATGATTCCCCGTGGCGAGCATCACTATGGACAATGGATGAACAACCATTACCTATACGCCGTGACCGAAGCTGCCAAACACAAGATAATGGTCAATGCCCATGAAGCGGTACGTCCGACTGGTTTATGCCGTACCTATCCCAATCTGATAGGCAATGAATCTGCCCGAGGCACGGAGTACGAGGCTTTTGCTGGTAACAAGCCCTTCCACACAACGGTACTTCCGTTTACCCGTTTGCAGGGTGGTCCGATGGACTATACGCCCGGTATCTTTGAAATGGACATCAATAAGTTGAATCCGAACAGCCATACGCATGCCAATACTACCTTGACGCGTCAGCTGGCACTTTATGTCACTATGTACAGCCCTCTACAAATGGCTGCCGACCTTCCTGAGAATTATGAGCGTTTCATGGATGCTTTCCAGTTCATCAAAGATGTGGCTGTGGATTGGGACGACAGCCGCTATCTGGAAGCTGAGCCGGGACGTTACATCACTGTTGCCCGTAAGGCAAAAGGTACGAATGACTGGTTTATCGGTTGTACCAGCAGTGAGCACGGACATGCTTCAACTCTGAAACTGGACTTCCTGGATGCAGACAAGCAGTATATTGCAACCGTCTATGCCGATGCAAAAGATGCCGATTATAAAACAAATCCGCAAGCTTATGTTATCCGTAAAGGTATCGTTTCTCCCAAAACGGTCTTGAAACTGAAAGCTGCTTCCGGTGGTGGCTATGCCATCAGCATCATGGAGGTGAAAGATAAATCTGTATTGAAGGGACTGAAGAGGCTTTCCGGGAATATCTGATTTACGGGCATAAAAAAAGGAGTACCGCTGTACTCCAACCTTTGTTAACCTTAAATCTAATACTATGAAAAACACATTGCAAAGATACGGACTTTTGATAAATCTGCAAATTATCCAACTAAAAAAGTATGTTTTATAACACTTATTAGCCGTTTATTCCTTTGCTTCTATTTTTGTTAACAAAAAGGATGCGAATGTGTCAAAAGCACATGAAGACTTTTATAATGTTATAATATTAGGCGCGGATTACGCGGAATAATGCGGATTCAATAAACTAAATCCGTGAAATCTGCGTCATCCGCGCCTAAAATAAAGCGTTAAAGAAGGTTTTGACACATTCCCCTTACCCTTTTACTTCCTGATACATAAATCTTTTAATGCTCTTCTTTGCCGTTTTCTCGAACTCCTCGAAGTGTATCTTGACTTTTGTTATCTGGCAGTAGGCCGGTAATTGCAGATTCAATTCATTCCGATTGTCCTCCATAACCTTTTCGATGTCCGATTGTTCCATACCATGGGCGAATGCATCGTCAAAATCCGGATAGATAAGAGCCACGAGCTTGTCTTTCTGCAATACGATCAGTGATTCGGACACATAGGGCATGTTGTTCAGTTTGCTTTCAATCTCCTCGGGGTAGATGTTCTGACCACTGGCTGTGAGCAACATGTTTTTGCTGCGTCCGCGGACAGTGACATATCCTTCGGTATCCATCGTTGCAAGGTCGCCGGTGTGCAGCCAGCCGTTTACATCGATGATTTGGGAAGTCGCTTCGGCATTTTTGTAATAGCCCAGCATCAGATTGGCACCTTTACAGATTATTTCTCCTGCCACGTTCTGAGGGTCGGGAGAGTCTATCTTTACTTCCATGCGGGTGGTTGCCTTGCCACAAGAGGCCAGTTTCAATGTTTCCCAGCGGCTGGAACAAATGATGGGGCCGCATTCCGTCATTCCGTATGCAATGGTATAGGGGAAGCCTATCTGCTTCAGGAAGCGTTCCACTTCGGCATTGAACGGTGCTCCTCCGATGATTATTTCATCGAAATTACTGCCGAATACTTCCATTGCCTTTTTGCGCATGTCAGCCTTGATTTTATCGTTGACAATGGGCATCCGCAATAGCAGCTTGCCTATTTTATTGTCTATCCGGGGCAGGATATCCTTCTTGATAATCTTTTCTACGATGAGCGGTACACACGAAATGACCCGTGGCCTGATTTCGGAGAATGACTGTGCAATAATCTTGGGAGACGGCATACGGGTAAGGAAATACAGATGGGCGCCTGCGGAAAAACCGTATAGAAAATCGTACACCATACCAAATACATGTCCCAGAGGCAGCATGGATACAATATGGTCGCCCGGACGTACGGGAAGCATCTCATGGCAATATGCAACATTGGACCAAAGGCTGCGATAGGGGAGCATGACCCCTTTGGAATATCCCGTGGTGCCCGAAGTATAGTTTATGACAGCCAGTTCTTCGGGTGATTCCTCCTTGCGGTAGCTGATATGCTCGGGACGGAAATTCTTGGGGAAACGTGTGCCATAGAGGACGTTGCGATGTTCGAAAGCCTCCATCAGCTGCTCGTTGCGGCAAACTACCGGAGTGAAGTCCGTCAGCAGTACGATACCCATCAGCAGGGGCATTGCCTCTTCATTGAGGTTTTCCCATGCCCGGTCGCCGACAAACAGCAGCTTGGCTTCGGAATGGTTGACGATGTTGTGGATATTGTCGGCCTTGAACTCATGCAGAATGGGAACAATGACAGCTCCATAGGTAACCGTCGCCAGAAAAGCGACTGCCCAATGTGCACTGTTACGTCCGCAAACGGCAATCTTGTCACCGGGCCTGATGCCGGCGCTTTCCAATACGATATGGAATTTGGCTATTTTCCGTGCTACATCTTTGTATTGCAGTGTAATTCCTTTGTAGTCTGTCAGGGCGTTGCGATCCCAGTTTTTAATAATGCTTTGTTCTATATAATCGATGAACCCTTGTTCTTGTTCCATTCAGCTGTTGCACACTTTAGTTAAAACTGCGCAAAGATAGGTCTTATAGTGATGCAAAGCAAATAGTTTCCACTTTTTTCTTGCCCTGAAACGGATAGAAACTTATCTGTAATTCTTATTCCTTGCTATTTTCCGAAATAAGAAGCAGCTTGTCACCGGCATGAAGTTTTAATGTTCCGTTCGGAATGAGGTACTCATCGCCACGTTTTACAATCATCACCAGTGTGCCTTTGGGCAGGTTCATGTCTTTCAGGGTGTCTGCCTGCTCCAGCATTTCTTGTGTAATGGTCATGTCGTGCAGGTTGGAGTCAATCTCTTCGGGCAGTTCAACTCCGAAATCATTTCCGGTCTTTTCCAGCGGGGTGGAGAGGCCAAGCAGCCGGGCTACCCAGGAGACTGTGGTACCCTGGATGACCAGTGAGACGATGGTTATGAAAAATACGATGTTGAAGATGACATGGGCACCGGGCACATTAGCCACCACGGGATAGGTGGCAAAGATAATGGGTACTGCGCCACGTAATCCTACCCACGATACGAATAGCCGTGACTTGAGGGTGATTCTCTTGCCAAAAGGCAGCAGGCAAAGAAAAACGCTGAGAGGACGTCCCACGACAATCATGAATACGCCGATGAGCAATGCCACGACTGCAACTTCCAGCATCTCATGGGGGTTGACAAGCAGACCGAGGCAGAGGAACATGATGATTTGGAAAAGCCAGGTCAGTCCGTCCATAAAAGTATAAATCTCTTTCCGGTGCATGATTTTGTTATTGCCTACCATCATTCCGGCGATATACACGGCCAGGTAACCGTTGCCTTTCAGCAGGTCGGTGATGGAGAAGGTGAAGAATACAAAGGACAGCAACAGGATAGGATAGAGTGCCTGGTTGTCTATATTCAGCCGGTTCAGCATAAGGATGGCCAGCTTTCCGAGGAAATAACCGGTTGCGGCACCGACAATGAACTGTATGGCAAAAGAGCCCAATATCTGGGGAACTCCCATTCCGGAGGACTGGATGAATTGAATCAGCACGATTGTCAGCATATATGCCATCGGGTCGTTACTACCGCTTTCCAGTTCCAGCATGGGGCGCAGATTATGCTTCAGGTTCATTTTTTGTGAACGCAGAATGGCGAATACAGAGGCTGAGTCGGTAGATGACATGGTGGATGCAAGCAAAAGGGAGGTTATCAACGGCAGGTGGATGTTGGTCCAGCTCATGCCGGACAGCCACCAGATAAATAATCCGGTAAAGAGGGCCGTGAGCAGCACTCCTGCAGTTGACAAAACAATGCCGGGAGTCAATATGGGCTTTATCTCCGTAAACTTGGTGTCCATGCCACCGGAGAACAGAATGATGCTGAGTGCAACCATGCCGATGAACTGTGCTTCCTTGGCGTTGTGGAACTGCAATCCCAATCCGTCACTGCCGAACAGCATACCGACGACAAGGAAAAGCAATAACGCAGGCACTCCGAAACGGTAGCCGGTCTTGCCGACAATGATGCTGACGAAAAGTAATATGGAACCTATAAGTAGTATGTTTCCTGCTGTAAATATCATAAATTCTATGCTATATAGTTTGAAATGTGATGTTTCTTATGTCTAATAGTACAAAGATATGCAATGTGTTTAACAAATACAAATCTAAAATAGTTCAATTGAATTTTAAAATAAAGGTGGTTTCTTTACCAGGCAATAAGGATAAATTTCCGCCGGAAAGCCTCATTATTTGCCGGGAAATACTCAATCCAATACCGCTTCCGCCCTCTTTGGTCGTAAAGAAGGGGATAAATATGTGTTCGGCAATGTCATTGGGAATGGCAGGTCCGTTGTTGGAAATTTCTATCAGTATGGCTTCCGCTTCGTTGCAGTAGGCACGTATGTTGATATGTCCTTCTTTATCTGTATTTTTATCCGATTCGATGGCTTGTATGGCATTTTTCAGTAGGTTGATGACCACTTGTGATACCAGGTTTTCATCGGCATATAGAATAAGGTCGCTTGGCGCGATGTCCGTATGAAAGGTGACCCGGACATCGGGGTGCTGGTGACGGGCGAGTTCGACCATCCGCTCGATAAAGCTTTTTACGTAGAACAAGGATGGTTCGGGGGTGGGAATACGGGTGAATTTCCGGTATGATTCCACAAAAGAGAGCAGGCCCTTGCCTGTACTGCTGATAGTCTGCAGGCCGTTTCTGATTTCTTCTTTGGAAACTTGCGCTTCGGTCAGTCCCAGCAGTGTATCGCTCAGGGAGGTTATGGGAGTGACGGCATTCATTATTTCGTGCGTCAGTACGCGGGTAAGCCTAATCCAGGAATCTATTTCCTTTTCATCCAGCTCGTTGTTGATGTCGTTCAAGGCGAGGATGCGCAGATGTTCTTTACGGACTGTGATGTCGCTGACGCGGACAGACATGTTGACAGTGCCTCGCTCGTTGTTGAAAGGCATTTGCAATTTGTCTCCCGGGCGGCAATTGGCAAGAAGGGACGAAAGACGCGGGTCCACGCGGTTCAGCTGGCTGACGTGGGTAAAGACATTGAGGCCCAGCAAACGGAGGGCTTCGCTGTTTTTCTGATATACGGCACCATTGTCGTTCAGCACGAGGATGCCGGTATTCACGCAGTCCAGGATGAGTTCGTAGTACTTTTCTTGCTGGGCTGTTTCACTTTTCACATTATAAAGTATATGGGCAACCCGGTTCAATGCACGGTTCACGAGTCGTGCGTCGGCAGTGTTTTCCGTTTCGGAGAAGTGGATGGCATTGTCGTTGTTTTCAATGGCGTCGAGCATGAAAAGCACTTTCCGCACATGATGGCGGTATAGCTTCTGCTGCCAGTACAAGGCTATGGGAAGCAGCGCAGTGCAGAACGCGCCCCAGAATACGTCGACAGTCCACATCACCCCTGCAAGGAGCGCTACTGCCAGACTGACGGCAACGCGGAATGAATAATTAAAGGCCATACTTCTTCATTTTGTTGTACAACGTCTGGCGGGTGATACCCAGCTGTGCGGCGACGGCAGAGAGATTTCCGCTACATTTGTCGAGCGTCTTCCGTATCATCTGCATTTCCATTTCTTCGAGCGTGGATGCGGCTGCTTCGGGAGTGCCGGTTCGCCGTGCCAGCTGGAACAGTTCTGCGGGAAGGGTTTCGTTGTCACAGATAATAATGGCTTTTTCGATGGCATGTTCCAGTTCGCGGATATTGCCGTACCAGGGGTGGAGCGTAAGTTTCTCGCAGGCGCCGTCCGTCAGCTTGACAGGGGGCTTGTCATATTGCTTGCAGAAGCGGGCGATGAAAAGTTCTGCAAGGGGGATGATGTCTTCGGGCCGCTCGCGCAACGAGGGTATCTCGAGATGTATCGTGTTGATGCGGTACAGCAAGTCCTCGCGGAATTCGCCTTTTGCCACCATCTCGGGCAGATTGCGGTTTGTAGCGCAAATCAGCCGTATGTCTACGGGAATGGGAGTGTTGCTGCCTACACGGACAATGCTGCGGCGTTGGATGGCGGTCAGCAGTTTGGCTTGCAGATGGTAGGGGAGATTGCCTATTTCATCGAGAAAGAGGGTGCTGCGGCTGGCTGCTTCGAACTTGCCGGCACGGTCGGCATGGGCATCGGTGAAAGAGCCTTTCACGTGGCCGAACAGTTCGCTTTCGAAAAGGCTTTCGGTGACTGCACCCATATCCACACTTACCATCTCCTGCCGGTTGCGCGGTGAAAGGGAGTGAATTTCGCGTGCCAGCATCTCTTTACCGGTACCGTTCTCGCCCGTAATAAGGATATTGGCATCGGTAGAGGCCACTTTTTCCACCAAGAGGCGAAGTTGCTGCATGGCGGAGCTGTTTCCCCAATACATGTTGCGGATATCCGCAAGCAGGTGGTTGTTTTCTGCCGTACGTCTGGCATTTGGGCCGTTGGCCGGAGATTTTGTTTCAGAAGCTGATACGGCATTCAGTAAGGTTTCCACCAGTTTCTGATTGTTCCAGGGTTTCACGACGAAGTCTGTGGCTCCTTCCTTGATTCCCCGTACGGCAAGGTCAATGTCGGCATAAGCGGTAAACAGCACTACGGGCAGGGTGGGACATAGCTTCTTTATTTCATGGAGCCAGTATAGTCCCTCGTTGCCGGTGTTGATGCCCGAGGTGAAGTTCATGTCAAGAAGAACCACTTGCCATGACTTTTCCCGCAATACGCTGGGCAGGGTTACGGGAGAGGGAAGTGTGATTATCCCTTCAAAATATGGCTTTAACAAAAGCTGCAAGGCGGTAAGTACGCCTCGGTTATCATCGACAATCAGGATGTTTCCGTTTTTTTTTGCCATAAACTATTTCTGTTTTCTGCAGGCAAAGTTAATGATTTATCTGTATTATATTCGGTAAATCTCTCAGTTTTCAAAGTATTAAGATTCTCCTTCTCATTTAGCAAATCCTTATGCCGCTTTATTTTATATTTTTGCTTACTAAGAATTAATCGTCCGACAGTTGTTGAATTATCGTCCGACAGCTGTCGGACGATAATTCAACAACTGTCGGACGATAATATAACGATTATGGGACGAATAGATTTAAGTAAGATAGAAATTAGTTTGTAGCAACTTCAGTAAGAGCTCATGGCGGTACTGAAAAAAAATTATAGCAGTTGCAGTTTGATGCCAAATGACAAGCTCAGATAATCCTTGGGTTTCAGATACTTGTTGGTGAAGGCGCTGACTACATATAGGTCACATGTACTTATTTCATAGAAGAAAGTGATTTCTTTGGCCGTGAACCGTCGTTGCGGGTCGATGTCGTAAGTGATGCGCTGTCCTAAGAATGCATGGATGCGTACCTTAGAGGAGAAACCATAATATCCTTTAGGGTAGCGTTCCGGTTCATTGACCCAGAACTCATCGCCGAATACCGTGTTCAGATACATACCGCAAGCCAGCGGTTCTACAGAAAAACGGCTCTGTTTTATTTGCAGGCTCCAGGGAAGGTAGTTCTGCTTGACGGTGAATGTCAGCTTGGTACGTTTGGAGTCATATTTGGGCAATACTCCGAAGAATACGTCTGTTTCCCATTGGTTTCTTCTGCCGTAATCCCATCCGGTACCGAATGACAGCAACCCCATATTGCCGGCAAACTGAATTTTTGTGTGCGTCGGAATCAGGGCCTCCCAATGCCTGCGGTAGCGGTGTACGCGGCGGTCATAACGGTTCTCCCTGGTTCGGCTTTCAATGACGGCATCCGGTTGCGGGTCCATCCATACAGTATCGTGTTCTATGATGAAGATGGTATCTCTCTCTTGTGAAAAAGCAGAAAAAGAGCATACCGACAAGAAGACGACGGCGCATGCCAGGTGATTAATAATATGCCACTTCGCGTTCATATCCGTCGGGGGTTATGGTGAATATATAGTAATTGCGGTTCTTCATGCAGTCGCTCATGTAATACATTATCCCATCTTCAAAGAGGTCTTTCTCGAAACGATGGTGTTCGTGTGCGGATGTACAGAACTGCAGTCCGGGAAATTCCTTGATGTAACGCTGGAATACGTGTGCCACATTATTGTTGAACTCGTTGCAGAACGGGCGTATATGCATGGACACAACGGTTTTATCGAATTCCTCTTCACGGTCGCGTATCTGTGCGGCAAGAAACTCGAAGTCGGGAATGGGGCGGGAGTAGTCGAATTCGATGGCGTTGGTATTCAGGCAGACAAACTTTACCCGTCCTGCAATGAAGGAGAAATTGGGGTCTCCGAATATTGCACGATAAGTCTCTTCGCCCGTGCCCAGGCAGTCGTGGTTGCCGAGAAGTACCACATAGGGTATCTTGAGTTTGTTCATAATGTCCCGTTGCCAAAGGAACTCGTCTGTTACACCGAAGTCACTGACGTCTCCGCCATGAATGACGAAATCTATGTCGTCCCGCTTGTTGAGGTGGCTTACAAAGTCGTCGGTCTCGTCATACCAGCGCTGGGAATCACCCATTGTTACGAACCGGATTGTTGTCTTGTTCTGGCAGTTCTGCTCTATTTGGGCAATGTTGTGGGCATTGACATCGGTTTCACCGCTGATGTGTACATCGTAAGGGTGATAATCTATCATGTCGCAGCCGGCTATAAGCAGGCATAGGAATGAAGGATATAAGAGTTTGGGGAATTTCATGTGCAGGTGCTTCATTTAATGTTTATACTCTATCTTTAGAAAACTGTGGGCAAAGGTAAAGTTTTCATTCTTATGGATTCTTTTCTAATTTCCCTTTTTTTTGTTCTATGAGGCTGAACAGAGATTCGGCCTCTGTCTAATTTTTAGACGGGAGTGTCTAAAAATTAGACACCTTTGTCTTCTTCTGAAATGCAATATGCATTGATAATCAGATTTGTGCATTCTTTGGCACGCTTTCTGCAATATGAAAAGCAAGAAAATATATCTAATAAACGATAAACGGAATGAAACAAATCTATTATGTAATTCAGACTTTGCTGCGGGGACGCGGTTCGAATATCATCAAGGTCATTTCTTTGGGATTGGGATTGACGATGAGTATTCTGCTTTTCTCCCGCGTGGCATATGAACAGAGTTTTGACACTTGCTTCAAGGATTATGATAACTTGTATCAGGTATGGTCGATATTCTCGGTGAAAGGAGAGAAGTTTGAGCCTCAGGAGTGGAATTGCGGTCCCGTGGCAGGGGCCATTTTGGAGAACTTCCCCAAAGAGGTGGAGTCGGCAGTAAGTTTGAGTACGTCTATGGTATCTGCTCCTCTTTACAATGGAAGCGTGCGTCTTGATGACAGGAAGATTGCAGCCGATTCGCTGTTCTTCCGTACCATGGGCATCGATGTCTTGAACGGGAATCCCGAAAAGGATTTGGTGCAGAAGGATATTATTTTCTTGAGTGAACGCTTTGCAAGGAAAGTGTTCGGTGAGGAGAATCCTATAGGGAAAACGCTTAATTATGACCATCAGTTTGACCTGACGGTGAAGGGAATCTATGCCAATTTGCCTGAGAACGCCACAATCAATCCGGAAGCGGTTATCTCGATGCCTACCTTGTGGAGCCGCAACTGGAATAACTACTCGTGGAGCGGGGGAGACAGTTGGGTAGAGTTTATCCGTTTCCGTCCCGGTGCCGACAAATCTGTTGTCAATGCGCGTATTGATGCCATGATAGACAAATATCGCCCGGCAGAAGATAAGAAAGAGTACGGTTACACGGCTTTTGTGCAGCCCATCCGTGATACATACCGCAATTATGATGATGTGCAGCGGATGCGTGTCATCATGAGCATTCTTGGTCTAGCTATTCTTTTCATTGCGGCGTTGAACTATGTGCTGATTTCCATTTCCTCTTTGAGCTACCGCGCCAAGTCGGTAGGCGTACATAAATGCAGCGGTGCAAGCGGTGGCACGGTTTTCAGCATGTTTTTGCTGGAAACGGGTATCATCATTGCGGCGGCATTGCTGCTGATGGTGCTTATAATGCTTAACTTCCGCGATTTTGTGGAAGACACGGTCGTTGTAAAGCTCTCCACCTTGTTGGCTCCGGAGCGTATCTGGGTACCGTTGTCGGTAGTGCTTCTGCTGTTTATAGTGGGAGGCGTGTTGCCGGGCCGGCTCTTTGCGCGTATTCCCGTGTCGCAGGTGTTCCGCCGCTATACCGAGGGGAAGAAGGGCTGGAAGCGTCCGTTGCTGTTTGTCCAGTTTGCAGGCGTGGCATTCATTAGTGGATTGATGTGTGTGGTGATGTCGCAATATCAGTATGTACTGAAAAAGGATATGGGGTATAATCCCAAGCAGATAGCCATAGGCAATGCCTACTGGGATAATGAAGCGACGCGTGATGCGGCTTATCAGTTCTTCAAAGGATTGCCCTACGTGGAAGCGGTGTCCAGTGCCAACAGCACACCCATTAGCGGATATAGCGGTTCGATGATTCATAGTGAGAGCGGGCAGGCACTGTTCTCTTGCCGCTCTTCTTATTTCATGCGCGAGGACTTTCCTGCCTTGATGGGCATGACTATGAAGACGGGACGTATGGCGCGCGATAAAGAGGAAGTCGTGGTGAACGAGACCTTTGCCGAGATGATGCGTTGGGGAGACGACGTCGTAGGCCGTACGGTATATACCGAAGGGAATACATTCAAGGTCGTAGGGCAGTTGAAGGATTTCCAGATAGAGAGTTTCAGAACCGAGAAGATGCCTTTCATAGCCCGGGGAAACAAGAATTTTTATGGAACGGTACATGTCCGTTTGAAAGAACCCTTTACCGAAAATCTGCAGAAGCTGAACCACGATGTAGCCGAGGCTTTCCATGACCAGACTATTGACTTTACCGGCTATGAGAAAAGAATAGAGAATAGTTATAATTCTGTCCGTGTATTCCGTAATGCCACTTTGATGGCGGCAGTGACCATGTTCTTCATCATGCTGATGGGACTGATTGGGTATACCACCGACGAGGTACGCCGCCGCAGCAAGGAGATTGCCATCCGCAAAGTGAACGGTGCAGAGGCTTCCAGTATCTTGGAAATGCTGTCGAGGGATGTACTTGTGGTGGCGGCTCCGGCAGTTGTCATCGGTACGGTATTGGCATGGTATGTCAACGGAATGTGGATGGAACAGTTTGCGGAGCGTATTCCCATCAGTTGGGCAGTATACGTACTGGTAGTGATGGCCAATTTGGTGATTATCGTAGCCTGCGTACTTTGGAAGTCCTGGCAGATAGCGAACGAGAACCCGGTAAACAGCATTAAGAGCGAATGATAATAATATTAATACATAGAATATCATGATTGAAATTAACAACATCAGCAAAGTATTCCGTACTTCGGAAGTAGAGACAGTAGCATTGAACCACGTCAGCCTCGATGTAAAGGAGGGGGAGTTTGTAGCCATTATGGGACCGTCAGGTTGCGGCAAGTCCACCTTGCTGAACATCCTCGGGCTGCTGGACAATCCTACGGAGGGCAGTTACAAGCTGCTCGGTCAGGAAGTAGCGGACTTGAAGGAAAAGGAACGTACCCGTGTGCGCAAGGGCAAGCTGGGATTCGTGTTCCAGAGCTTCAACCTGATAGACGAACTGAACGTCTACGAGAATGTGGAACTTCCCCTTACGTATCTTGGCGTAAAGGCGGGTGAACGTAAGCGTATGGTAGAGGATATACTGAAAAGAATGAACATCAGCCACCGTGCCAAACACTTCCCGCAACAGCTTTCCGGCGGTCAGCAGCAACGTGTGGCGATAGCCCGTGCGGTCGTAACCAATCCCAAGCTGATACTCGCCGATGAGCCTACCGGTAACTTGGACTCCAAGAACGGAGCTGAGGTGATGAATCTGTTGACAGAGCTGAATAAAGAGGGTACTACGATTATTATGGTGACCCACAGCCAGCACGACGCCTCGTTTGCACACCGCACGATACACCTTTTCGACGGTAGTGTGGTGGCAAGTGTGGCAGCACAGGATTTGTAACGGACTTTTAAAACAACTTCCATGAGACAACTATATTACACTCTTCAGACACTGATACGAGGAAAAGGCTCCAACCTCATCAAGATTGTTTCCCTGGGACTGGGGTTGGCAGTCAGTATCCTCATTTTTTCCCGTCAGGCATTCGAGCTCAATTATGATACCTGCTACAAGGACCATGAGCGTTTGTGTCTTGTCAAAACAGTATGGCATTACAACAACGAGTATCATCCTTCGCACATAACTCTTGGACCGGTGGCTGGTACTATTGCAGAAAACCTGCCTGACGAGGTGGAGAGTGTTACCGTCACCCAGCAATGGTGGAGCAATTCGGCTTGGTTTGCCAATGAACGCCGTTTCCAGACCAATGCCATGACGGCCGATTCTTGTTTCTTTGCCACTATGGGCATTGATGTTGTCAGTGGAGACCCTCGCGAGCTGAATAATCCGGAGGTAGTCTTCATCAGCAGGGAGCTGGCCGGCAGCATGTTTGCCGATAAGAATCCCATCGGGCAGACGGTGGTCTATAACAAACAGATGCCAATGACCGTGAAGGGCATTTTTGAGGATTTTCCCGAAAACTCCAGTTTCTATGGAAGTGGTGTCGTGATGTCTTTGGCTACCTCCTTCAAGCATCATTGGGGATACTGGGGATGGGGAGGTGGAGACAGCTATATGTCCTTTGTCCGTCTGCGCCCGGGGGTGCAACTGGACGATGTGAACACCCGAATAGAGAAACTTGCCGAGCAGGTGCGCAAGAGCGATGATGTGTTTATCAGTCTGGTTCCGATAAAGGACTACCGTATGGAATTTGGTATCAGTACCATGCGTATGGTATGGATTCTGTTGACGCTGGGAACCGCCATACTTTTTATTGTGGCGATGAATTATGTGCTTATTTCCATCTCAGCCATGAACCGTCGTGCCAAAGCTATAGGCGTACATAAATGTAGTGGGGCAAATACGGGAACTATTTTCGGTATGTTCTTATGGGAGACCGGAGTCATCATGCTTTTTTCCTTGCTGCTTGTAGCGCTGCTTCTATTTAATTTCCGTGAGCCGTTGGAGGACATGCTCGACGTTAGTCTTGCCGGTCTTTTCTCCTGGGAAAACATTTGGGCACCGCTTTCAGTGATAGTCATTTTGTTTATGATAGGCGGCATGTTGCCCGGGCAGCTTTTTGCCCGCATTCCGGTGACGCAGGTTTTCCGCCGGTACACCGAAGGCAAGAAAGGCTGGAAACGTCCGCTCTTGTTTGTGCAGTTTGCCGGTACCTCCTTTATTTTCGGTTTGTTGGGGCTGGTGCTTATGCAGAGCTATTACATCACCAATAAAGAACGTGGATTCGATTACCACCGGGTGGCTTATGCTTCGGGCATATCCTTTGACTCGGATGCGGAAAGCGATGCAAATCGTAGTGTGATGCTTTCTTTGCCTTATGTGGAAGATGGAGCTTGTAGCGGTAATCTTCTTACAGACGGATTGAGTGGAGAAGGGGTTACGACTGATAACGGGCAGTGGATGAGCATGCGTTGGGTGGAATTTGGCAAGGACTATGCCCCGTTTATGAAGTTGGAATTTGCGGAAGGCAAGAATATGGATGCCCCTGGGCAGATATTGGTCAATGAAACATTTTTGAAAATGATGCATTGGGAAGATAAACCGATAGGCAGGCAAGTGCGCAACGGCGATCGCATAGCGGGCAATATTGTAGGTGTACTGAAAGACTTTGCCACATCCAATGCCGCTTATGTGGCGGTGCAACCTATGTATGCAACTTATCTTGACCGATTTTCCGGAAACATCCAATTACGTCTGAAAGAGCCTTTTGACGATAACCTCAAGCGTTTGAACGAAGACATGGAAAAGCTGTTTCCCACCCGTGACATTGTATTTTCCTCGTTCCAAAAGGTCATTGACGACCAGAACAGTACCGTCACGGATTTCCGTAATGCAGCTTTACTGGCTGCCATAACCATCCTTTTTGTTACGTTAATGGGGTTGATTGGCTACATCAATGACGAGATACAACGCCGCAGCAAGGAAATTGCCATCCGTAAAGTGAATGGTGCGGAAGCGTCATCCATTCTCCGGCTTTTCTCGAAGGATATATTCTGGATATCCTTGCCGGCCGTTTTTCTTGGAGGGCTGGGAGCCTGGTATATAGGCGGTGTCTGGATAGAGCAGTTTGTGGAGGGAGTGGATTTTGGTATCTGCGGATTCTTGCTTATTGCATGCATTGTACTATTGCTCATCATCGGTTGTGTAGTATTCAAGGCATGGCGGATTGCCAATGAGAATCCGGTAGACAGTATCAAGAGTGAATAAAGAATAACTTCAGGAAATTATGAGGCGGCACATTTATTATACATTACAAAGCTTGTTGCACAAGCAAGGTTCCAATGCCATTAAGATTGTATCTTTGGCATTGGGACTGCTGATGTCTGTATTTCTATTTGCACGGATTGCATTCGAGTTGAGTTTTGATAACTTTTATCATGATTCGGATAACCTTTATATTGTGAAGACGGGTTGGTTGAAAAATGGAGTGTTGGAAGGTAACGAAAGTCGCTTTACCATCATTCCGATTCCGGCTGCCATTGCCGAAGAGTTTCCGGAACAAGTGGAAAGTAGCACAGTGAGCTGTTCTCTTTTTGATAATAGTTTCCAGTTGGGTGAGCGCCAATTAGATATGTCCACGGTGATGGCAGATACACTTTATTTTTCTGTACTCGGTTTGGAGATGATAGAAGGCAATCCACAGGATTTGGCGGGTCCGGATGTCGTATTCCTTTCTGCCAAGTCAGCAAAGGAGGCCTTCGGTGACGAAAATCCGATAGGGAAAACACTGCGTTATGATTTTTGGGGATATCAGACTACACTGCTCGTGAAGGGTATCTTTGCCGATATTCCGTTGAACACTTCTTTGGAGAGGCGTCCAGAGGCAATCATTTCCTTTCCTACTATAGGGCGGCATCTGAAGTGGAACCTAGGTTGGCAAAGCGGCGGAAACTACGACGGTTATCTCAGGCTGCGCAGCCCGCAGGATGCTGATTGGCTGAATGAGCGTATGTCCATAGCTATTGCCCGTCATATTCCACCGGAAAGTGGTTTAGAATTGAGCGTACGTATTGTCCCTATCCATAATCTGCATGTCGAGACTCCTCAAGTACGGAAGATGATTTGGATTATGTTCTTCCTGGGTATCGTGCTGCTTTTTACGACCGCATTGAATTATGTACTCGTTTCCGTGGCTTCGCTGACACAGCGTGCCAAGGCCATCGGTGTACACAAATGCAGCGGTGCTTCGGGAAGTAGCATCTTTTCCATGTTCATGGTAGAGACTGCTATAGTAGTAGGGCTTGCCTTGCTGCTCATTGGACTGCTGGTGTATATTTTCCACGAAAAAATGGAAGAATTGGCAGCTGTACCTCTCAGTGCTCTTTTTGACTGGCAGAATCTTTGGGCACCATTGTCGGTGATACTGTTACTGTTTATTTTAGGTGGTTGCCTGCCTGCCATGCTTTTCGCTCGTATTCCGGTGACACAAGTGTTCCGCCGCTACACTTCCGGGCGTCGTGGCTGGAAACGGGTACTGCTTTTTGTTCAGTTCATCGGAGCGGCATTCATTCTGGGGATGATGCTGATGGTCGTTTCACAGTACAGTTATGTAACGACGCGTGACCGTGGTTGGCGTCCTGAACGTGTGGCATATACCACCCAGCGGGAAGTGGATGGCAATAGCCTGCGTAGTCTTGTCGGCAGTTTGCCTTATGTGGAAGGAGTTGCTTCGGCAGAACGCCCTATATTGTGGTTCGGTTCTAACCAGCCAATTCTTGACAATCAGGGTAACGAGCTTTTCTATCCTCGTAATACCTGGTTCGACAGTGATTTTCTTCCTTTCATTGGTCTGAGACTGAAAGAGGGGCATAACTTGACGGGAGAAGGTCAGTTGCTTGTCAACAGTGTCTTTTGTGAGAAGATGAATTGGACAGACAGCCCCATAGGCAAGCGGGTGAATGATTATGGCACTGTTGTCGGGCTGTTAGACAGTTTCAGTTTTGCCGATATGCCCAACGATAATTTGCCGGTGATGGTGGAATGGACGGGGAAGACAGCTGCCACCCTGCATGTTCGCCTCAAAGAGCCATTGGATGAAAATCTCGCCCGCCTCAATGAAGAGATGCATCGGATTTATCCTCAGAAAAGCCTCGTATTCCGTTCGGTGGAGCAGGAAATGCGCAGTTATGCCGAGTCTGTACGGGTATTTCGTGATGTCACCCTGCTGGTTTCATTGACCATACTCTTTATCATTCTGATGGGACTGATAGGCTATGTGAATGATGAAATCCGCCTGCGTTCAAAAGAGATTGCCATTCGTAAAGTGAATGGAGCGGAGACGGAAAGTATTTTGCTGTTATTGTCAAGAGATGTGCTTTGGCTGGCCATTCCGTCTGTCGCCATAGGTATTGGGGGAGCATGCCGGGCCGGAAAGCTTTGGGCGAGCCAGTTCTCTGATGTTGTGCCATTCCCTATAGGCGGATATATTCTTGTAGGTTGTCTGTTGCTGTTGTTTATCGTTGTTACCGTGGTGTTGAAGGCATGGTGCATTGCCAATGAAAATCCGGTAAAGAGCATCAAGAGCGAATAAAGTTGCCGCAACATACATCATGCGTTTGGGGTAGACAGACCATCTGTTTGGGGCGAATAGATGATGTGTTTGGGCTGAATGAATGATATATTTTCGAACAATTTGTTTGTTATAACATAAAATGCAATATTTGCAGTAGAATAAATCACTTTCACCTCGCTTTTTCGGTAATTCCTGTGGGTAATCTCTTTACATATATCCACAATGCCACCGCTGCCGTTACAAAAGCAAAGAAGTCCGATACCGGCATACATATCCAGATGCCGTCCAGCCCAAAGTAATGCGGGAATATCAGTAGTCCCGGCAACAGATACAGTAATTGGCGTGTCAGCGACAAGAAGATACTGATTTTCGCCTTCCCGATGCTTTGGAAGAAATTGCCGATGACAATCTGTGCACCTACCAGCGGGAATATGGCTACGGCAATGCGTACGCCTCTGGAAGCAATATCTATCAACTCTTCATCACTGGTAAAGATGGCAGATATGGCATGGGGGAACAATTCGCAGATAAGGAAGCCTGTACTGGTGATACATACTCCGGCAATGATGGTCAGGCGCAGGGTAGCCTTCACACGGTCGTGTTTTTGCGCACCGAAGTTATAGCCTACAATCGGTTGCATTCCCATCGTCAACCCCAATACAATCATTACATAGAGTACCAGCAGCCGGTTGATAATGCCATATGCCCCGATGGCCATATCGCCTCCGTACTGTTGGAGGCTGTTGTTTACGATAATCACAATGACACATGCCGTGACGTTCATTAGGAACGGTGACATACCGATGGATAATATACTGCTGATGATGCGTTTCTTCATCTTCCAGAACCCCCGTTGCAGACGTACCACACTTGTCTTTTGCAGGAAATGGCTCACTACCCACACCATGCCGATGAACTGCGAGATGACCGTTGCCGTTGCAGCTCCCCGTATTCCCCAGTCAAATTGGAAGATGAAAATGGGAGCGAGGATTATGTTGCAGACTACCGTTACCATAGACGTGAGCATCGCTTTCTTGGGATATCCCGTGGCACGCATGATATTGTTCAGGCCAATCATGGTATAAGTGACGGGGGTACCCAGTAATATCACCTGCATAAAGTCGCGGGCATATGGCAACGTATCATTGCTGGCACCGAAGAAGCGCAGAATATCATCCAGGAATATAAATGAGATGCCGCCGAATATGAATGCATTGACCAGGCAGAACATCAGTGTGTTTCCCAATACTTCCGTTGCTCCGTCCAGGTCTTTCTGTCCCAACCGGATGGACGAAATGGTGGAGCCACCTGCCGATACCATCGTACAGAAAGCCACGACCAGATTCATCAGAGGGAAAGTAATGGCGAGTCCGGCAATGCCCATAGGACCTACGCCATGACCGATGAAAATGCTGTCGATGATGTTGTACAACGAAGTAATCGTCATGCCTATAATGGCCGGAATGGAGTACTGCACAAGCAGTTTGCCAATACGTTCGGTTCCTAATATATGCGCGTTGTTCATTTGATATGAGTCAATTAAGGAGCACAAAGGTATAAAATATTTGTTTGATTCGCAGATTATTCCCACCTTTGTACGCTATAATGTTTTGGTATTAACAGATTTAGGTAAAAGAAAGTTTATGGACACAACAAAAGCAACCGCCGTACTTTTTGATTTTGACGGTGTGGTGGTAGACACGGAAACACAGTACAGTCACTTCTGGCATGAAATGGGAAAGCAGTATTTGGGTATGGATGATATTGAAGGCAGGGTGAAGGGCCAGACGCTGGTCTATATTTATGATACCTTTTTTCCGGGCATGGCGAAGGAACAGGCCGAAATTACCGAACGGCTGAACCGCTTTGAACAGGAAATGTCATTCGACTTTATTCCCGGAGTGCTTGACTTCATTGCCGACCTACACCGGAATGGGGTGAAGACTGCCGTAGTGACCAGCTCCAACGAAGCGAAGATGGCAGCTGTCTATCGGGTTCATCCCGAAATAAAGACTCTTTTCGACCGTATTCTTACGGCCGAGATGTTTACGGCTTCCAAGCCTGCACCGGATTGTTTTCTGTTGGGTATGGAGGTTTTCGGCACAACTCCCGACACCACATATGTATTCGAGGATTCTTTCAACGGGCTGAAAGCCGGCATGGCTTCAGGAGCTACCGTTATAGGGTTGGCAACCACCAATTCCCGTGAAGACATAGCTCCGTTGTGTCATTATGTATTGGATGACTTTCAGGGATTCACTTACGATAAATTAACTCAATTGTACAAGTAATCAGAAAAAGGATTACCTTTGCGCCGAAAATTAAATTGAGTAATTGTAAATTGCCAAATTGTAAATACTATCATGGGTTATATTTCAGACGACACTCGTAAAGTGACTACACATCGCCTTATCGAAATGAAGCAGAGAGGCGAAAAGATATCAATGTTGACATCATATGACTATACTATGGCGCAGATTGTGGACGGTGCCGGGGTAGACGTGATTCTGGTGGGAGATTCCGCTTCCAATGTAATGGCAGGCAATGTCACCACGCTTCCCATCACGCTCGACCAGATGATTTATCATGGCAAATCCGTGGTTCGCGGTGTGAAGCGTGCCATGGTCATTGTCGACATGCCTTTCGGCTCTTATCAGGGCAACGAACTGGAGGGATTGGCTTCCGCTATCCGTATTATGAAAGAAAGCCATGCCGACGCCCTCAAACTGGAGGGAGGCGAGGAAATCATCGGTACGGTGAAGCGTATCCTCAGCGCCGGTATTCCCATCATGGGACATCTCGGACTGATGCCCCAATCCATCAACAAGTATGGAACATATACGGTCCGTGCCAAGGATGATGCCGAAGCCGAGAAACTGGTACGCGATGCGCATTTGCTGGAAGAAGCCGGATGCTTCGGACTGGTATTGGAGAAGATTCCTGCCGCATTGGCTGCCCGCGTGGCAAGCGAGCTGACTATACCCGTTATAGGCATCGGTGCCGGTGGCGATGTGGACGGCCAGGTGTTGGTGGTTCAGGATATGCTGGGTATGAATAACGGTTTTCGTCCCCGTTTCCTGCGTCGCTATGCCGACCTGCATACAGTGATGACGGATGCCATCAGCCGTTATGTATCCGATGTGAAGAATTTAGATTTCCCGAATGAGAAAGAACAGTACTAACAAACTCATGACACTCAATTTTTGGCGGATGTGTACGGCAAATCTGTTGCTGTTCATATCCGTCTATATGCTTTTCCCTTTGCTTCCTTTTGTGATGGGAGAGCAGTTGGGTGTTTCCGTCGGGCAGGCGGGCAGCATGTTTCTGGTCTTTGCGGTGGCCATGTTTACTGTCGGTCCTTTCCATGCCTATCTGGTCGATGAATATAAAAGGAAACACGTGCTCCTTTACTCCGCACTCATTATGCTGGCGGCTGTTCTGGGATATGCCTTTGTGGATGGTTATACGAAATTTCTGCTGCTTGCCGCTGTGCAGGGAGCATGTTTCGGGCTGGCAACCACAGCGGGCATTACGGTGGCCATCGACATAACGACTTCCGCGCGCCGCAGCGCAGGAAACATGGTATATGCATGGGCTGCACGCTTGGGCATGCTGGTGGGTGTTGTGTTGGGCATTGGAATGTATAGGATGTATAGTTTCCGTATGGTGACCTATCTGTCCGTAGCGGCCGGACTGGCTAGCATATTTTTCGCATCGAGGGTATATGTGGCTTTCCGTGCTCCGATAGGCGTGTCGTTGTGCAATATGGACCGCTTCTTATTGCCGCGTGCATGGGTACCTGCCATCAATATGCTACTGATTGCTTTTGTACCGGGAGCGTTGCTGCCACTGATGTTTGTGGGCGATTACTGGTCATTGGCGGCATTGGCTGTATTGGTGTTCATTACAGTCCCGTTCATGAAGATGTTCGTCAAGCTGTCGCACCATTGCCAGCGTGGAACGGCAAACACCACTTGTCATTTGTCTATGGAGGCAGGGCTGCTGGTGGGCATGACTGTGGCTTGCCACCTGATGGACAAAGCGCAGATATACCATGTGGCGTCTGTTGCTGCTATGCTTGCCGTATTTTTCTTTGTACTGCTGACCTATCCTTATTATAAGAAGAAGCGGGTGAGGTAAGGGATAAATACAATCAATCCTATAATGGCCGCCGTTGCAGCACATACCAGTACTGCTCCGGCGGCTATGTCTTTTACTTGCCCTGCCACGGGATGCTGTTGGGGAGACACCAGGTCGACCAGCTTCTCAATGGCGGTATTGAACAGTTCGGCTGCTATCACCACTCCGATGCAGAGAATGATTATCATCCACTCCATGCGGGTAATGCCTAAAACGAATCCTGCAATGACTACCACAGCCGTAGCTATCAGATGGAAGCTCAGGTTCTGTTCTTTTCCTATGCAACACCGGATACCTTTCCAAGCATATCCGAAACTGCGCAACTGCTTTTTAAAGTCGTACTTCATGGATTATAGTTGTTGCTTAATTCCTTGAAACCTGTTTCACTCCCTTTACTGTTCTCAGTTTCTTGACAAGTGCTTCCAGATGTCCCGTATCGCTCACCATGATGGTCAGTGTTCCGGAGAACAGCCCGTCATGCGAGTCAATGCCGATGCTTCTCAAAGTAATACCCGTTTCTTTGGAAATGATGGAAGTGATGTTGGTCACGATGCCGATGTCATCGTGTCCCACTACGCGCAGGGTGATGGGGTACTGTGTACCTTGTGACTTTCCGGCCCAGCGTGCCTTCACGATACGGTAGCCGAAACGTGAGTGCAAATCACTGGCATTGGGACAATCGCAACGGTGTATCTTGATACCTCCCGTCACACTGACAAAGCCGAATACATCATCTCCATAGATGGGATTGCAGCAGCGTGCCAACTTGAAATCCAATCCTTTCAGATTTTGATCAATGACCAGTACATCTTCTTTGGTACCTATCTCTTCCGGTATGCCTTGTTGAAGGTTATAGCCTTCAGCACTGCGGTAGACAATATCGTCGCGCGTATCATTTTCCCGTCTTTGCTGTTCCTGGTATTTGTCTATAATCTCGTTGACATCCAGTTCTTCATCGGCTATGGCTTGATAGAAGTCGGTCACTATCTTGAAACCGAGGCGCTTGATGAGGCGCATCATGGTTCCTTCATCATACTCTATCTTCCGGTTCTTGAACTTGCGTTCCAGGGTTTCCTTAGCGAAGGCGTGCTGGCGTGCAGCCATTTCCTTCAATGCCTGGCGTATTTTGGTGCGTGCCTTGGAGGTGGTTACGATGTTCAGCCAGTCCTGCTTGGGCGTCTGCGTATTCGATGTCATTATCTCCACCTGGTCACCGCTATGCAGCATTTGCTTCAGCTGTACATTCTTGCCGTTCACTTTTGCACCGATACATTTGCAGCCCAGTTTGCTATGGATGTGGAACGCAAAATCGAGCACGGTGGAGCCTTTGGCAAGTTTGAACAAATCACCTTTGGGGGTAAATACAAATACCTCGTCTTCGTACAAATCCAGTTTGAACTGGTCCATCGTTTCCAGTCCGTTGCTGTCCGAGCTCTCTAAGGCTTCGCGTACGGAAGTCAGCCATTCGTCAAGACCAGATTCACCTTTCACTCCTTTGTATCGCCAATGGGCGGCCAGGCCTCGTTCGGCAATATCATCCATGCGTTCGGTACGTATTTGTACTTCCACCCATTTGCCTTCGGGGCCCATCACGGTGATGTGCAGTGATTCATATCCGTTGCTTTTAGGTACGGACAGCCAGTCGCGTAGCCTTTTCGGGTTAGGCTGGTACATATCTGTTACGATGGAGTAGGCCTGCCAACATTCCAGTTTCTCCTTTTCCAGGCAAGAGTCCAGGATGACGCGGATGGCGAACAGGTCATACACGCCTTCGAAGGGGCATTTCTGCTTCTTCATTTTCTGGTAGATGGAGTGGATGGACTTGGTGCGTCCTTTGATATGGAACTTCAGTCCGGCTTCTTCGAGCTTCTTCTGTACCGGTGCAATGAAGGCGGCAATGTACTTGTCACGCGATGCCTTGGTCTCATTCAGTTTTTCCTTGATATGGTAGTAAACTTCCTTTTCTGTATATTTCAATGAGAGGTCTTCCAGTTCCGACTTCAATTTGTACAGACCCAGCTTATGGGCAAGGGGCGCATAGAGATAAGCCGCTTCGTTGGCTACCTGCCGACGGGCTTCATCGTTCTTGCAATCTTTTATCTGCCGCATGATGTTTACGCGGTCGGCAATCATAATGAGAATGACACGCATGTCCTCAGCGAAAGTCAGCAACAAGTTGCGGAAATTCTCGGACTCGATGGTAGGACTTTTGGAATAAAGTTCGTTTACACGTATCAATCCCCGGATGATGCCTGCCACATCCTCGCCATAGATTTGCTCCACTTCCAGAGCGGTGCAAGTGCCGCAGCGCACGGAGTCGTGCAGCATGAGCCCCAGGATAGAAGCACGCTTCATTCCGATTTCTTCCGCTACAATGACAGCCGTCTGCATATCTTTGATGACGGGATTCAAACCGAATATATCACGCTGGATACGGTTGTTCTGTATAGTATTGACAAGATGTGTTTTCAGCTTTTTGCAGTCCCCCTTCTGGAGGGTTTCTCCGGAAAGTTGCAACAGTTTGCGGTAGAGCGAGAAGAGTAAATCTTTCTCTTTGATAGTGAAAAATTCATCAGTTTCCATAATCGTCCGTATTTTATGCTTCAAAGGTAAGTTTTTTCTTCATTTTCTTGACGGCAGTTCTGCTTTTTTTGTATTTTTGGGCATGAATTAATAAAACAAGATATTATGATAACACCGCAAGACAAAGAGTTGCTCGAAAATAAAGGCATCTCCGAAGAACAAATAGCTGAACAGTTGGCTTGTTTCGAAAAAGGTTTTCCATACTTGAAGCTGTCTGCCGCCGCTTCTGTAGAAAAGGGTATACTGGCTCCGGATACGGATGAACAGAAGAAATACCTGGATGCCTGGGAGGCATATACACAAACCGATAAAGTGGTGGTGAAGTTTGTGCCTGCTTCGGGTGCTGCCAGCCGTATGTTCAAGAACTTGTTTGAATTTCTCGGGGCAGACTATGACACTCCCCAGACAAACTTTGAAAAGACTTTCTTTGAGAAAATAGAGAAGTTTGCCTTCTATGATGACTTGAATACCGCTTGCCAGAGGACTGCCGGAAAGGATATACCGACTTTGGTTGCCGCTGGAAACTACAAGGCGGTTGTTGCTGCCTTACTCGAAGGGGCCGGACTGAACTATGGTGCTCTGCCCAAAGGATTGCTTAAGTTCCATAAGTATGAAGACGGTAGCCGCACGCCGCTGGAAGAGCACTTGGTAGAAGGAGCATTGTATGCTGCCAATAAGAACGGTAAGGTGAATGTGCATTTCACGGTTTCGCCCGAACATCGTGCCTTGTTCAAGGCTTTGGTAGACGAAAAGGCTGCCGCTTATGCAAAGAAGTATGGGGTGGATTATAACATCTCTTTTTCGGAACAGAAGCCGAGCACCGATACCATTGCCGCCGATATGGAAAACAAACCCTTCCGCGACAATGGCAAATTGTTGTTCCGTCCCGGCGGTCATGGCGCCTTGATTGAAAACTTGAATGACCTTGATGCGGATATTATCTTCATAAAGAATATAGACAATGTGGTACCCGACAAGCTGAAAGGTGACACCGTATTATATAAGAAACTGATTGCCGGTGTGCTGGTAGCGTTACAGCAGAGAGCGTTTGCTTATCTGCAGTTGCTTGACAGCGGGAAGTATACACACGAGCAAATTCTTGAAGTTCTGCAATTCCTGCAGAAACAACTCTATTGCAAGAATCCGGAGACAAAGAATCTGGAAGATGCCGAGTTGGTTATATATCTGAAAGAGAAGCTGAACCGTCCGATGCGTGTTTGTGGTATGGTGAAGAACGTAGGCGAACCGGGCGGAGGTCCGTTCTTGGCATACAACAGTGACGGTACTATCTCTCTGCAGATTCTGGAAAGTTCGCAGATTGATATGGACGACCCGGAAAAGAAGGAAATGTTTGAAAAAGGTACCCATTTCAATCCGGTGGATTTGGTTTGCGCCGTACGTGACTATAAAGGACATAAGTTCAATCTTGTGAAGTATGTGGATAAAGCGACGGGGTTCATCTCCTATAAGTCCAAGAACGGCAAGGACCTGAAAGCGCTTGAACTTCCCGGTTTGTGGAACGGAGCCATGAGTGATTGGAACACAGTATTTGTAGAAGTGCCTCTGACTACATTCAATCCGGTAAAGACGGTGAATGACTTGTTGAGAGAACAACACCAATAAGGGGATTTACTATTAGACGATTTACGATGTACGATTGGGATTGCTTTGGCTTGTGGCGGTTTATTGTCTAAAGTAACTCTAATCGTACATCGTACGTCGTCAAATCGTAAATATATAAAATTGTAAATAAAAGAATTGATGAAAAAGATTTTATTGTTAGGTTCCGGTGAGTTGGGCAAGGAGTTTGTTATTTCCGCCCAACGTAAGGGCCAGTATATCATTGCTTGCGACTCGTATGCCGGAGCGCCTGCCATGCAAGTGGCAGATGAATGTGAGGTATTCAGCATGCTCGATGGAGATGCTTTGGAACGTGTAGTACGCAAACACCAGCCGGATATTATTGTTCCGGAAATTGAGGCTATCCGTACAGAACGTCTGTATGATTTCGAGAAAGAAGGCATTCAGGTAGTGCCCAGTGCACGCGCCGTGAACTTTACCATGAACCGTAAAGCAATACGTGACCTTGCAGCTAAAGAGCTGGGATTGAAGACTGCTAAATATTTTTATGCCAAATCTTTGGATGAACTGAAAGCTGCTGCTGAAAAGATAGGTTTCCCGTGTGTGGTGAAACCGCTGATGTCCTCTTCCGGTAAAGGCCAGTCTCTCGTAAAGAGTGCCGACGAACTGGAGCATGCCTGGGAGTATGGCTGTAATGGTAGCCGTGGAGACATCAAAGAACTTATCATTGAAGAGTTCATCAAGTTCGACAGTGAGATAACACTGCTCACCGTAACGCAGAAGAATGGTCCGACCTTGTTCTGCCCGCCTATCGGCCATGTACAGAAGGGTGGGGACTATCGTGAAAGCTTCCAGCCTGCCCATATTGACCCTGCCCATCTAAGGGAGGCGCAGGATATGGCAGAGAAAGTGACCCGTGCCTTGACCGGTGCCGGATTGTGGGGAGTGGAATTCTTTCTCAGCCATGAGAACGGTGTCTATTTCTCCGAACTCTCTCCACGTCCGCACGATACGGGTATGGTAACCCTGGCCGGAACCCAGAATCTGAATGAGTTTGAATTGCACTGTCGTGCGGTGCTTGGTCTGCCTATCCCTGGCATCAAGCAGGAGCGTATAGGAGCCAGTGCTGTCATCCTTTCTCCGATAGCCAGTCAGGAACGTCCCAATTATCGTGGCATGGAAGAGGTTACGAAAGAAGAGGATACTTATCTGCGTATTTTTGGTAAGCCTACTACCCGCGTAAACCGCCGTATGGGTGTAGTGCTGTGTTATGCACCTCTTGACAGTGATCTTGACACGCTGCGCGACAAAGCGAAGCGTATTGCTGATAGGGTAGAGGTATATTAATGATTAGTGATGAATGATTGGTGATTTGTTGATGAATGGATACCATCAACAAATCACCAATCGTCAGTATTAATCATTGAAAAAGAGTCCGGGATAAATCTCTCCTCCAAGTTCTGTTACATCGAGGCTTTGTAATAGTTTTCCATCCGGAGCATAGAACAGTTGGAATTCTTCATCGGAATTGTATTGTTCCACCTCAATTATTATCACTGTGGGATGTTTGGGAAAGGTGATGATTCTTATATCCCTTAATCTCATGCCGGTCATTGTACTGCTCATGAATGCTTCTGCCACGGGAGCCGGCACTTTTTCCAGTGACTCTACATCCGTTTCAGTCATAACCCACTCCGCTTGTTTATTGAACCAGACATCAATTTCCTGACCATCTGCAATAAATTCTGCCACGTAGCAACCGGCCATTTGCTCCCATTCCACATCCGTTGCTTGAGGATAGAGCGTTTGAAAAGCTGTTTGTATATTTGCAGGAAGACGTCCTTCCGCAAAAGCGGACACCGACAGCAAGGCAAGTAGTCCTGCCAGAATACAGAATTTGAACTTTTTCATAATCAAGGTTGTTTTGAGTTTTCTGTAAGAACAACCTTGTTGTATTTTTGTTTCCGGAAATCAGTATATTGGTTGATGCATTTTTAAATATCAGTGAACTGGCCTTTGTATACAAAAGCTTTTTCTCCGAAATCCACTTCCGGTAATACGGCATCTTCCTTGAATAATCCGTAAACAGATGACCCCGAACCACTCATGGAGGCATATACAGCTCCTTGCCGGTACATCTCTTCCTTGATTTCTCCAATAGCCGGGAATTGGGGGAATACGCTTTCTTCAAAGTCATTGACCATTCGTTCGTTCCATTCTTCTACGGGAAGTTGGGCAATTTCTTTCAGGGACATTTCCGGATGATGCGGTTTTATTTTTGCAAAGGCATCCCGTGTAGAGACGAAAATGTCCGGCTTCACCAACCATATCCGATATCCTTTCAGTGAGAGGGGAAGGGGAGAAAATATGTTTCCGATACCTTCTGCGTAAGTCGGACGGTTTTTGATGAAGAAGGCACAATCGGCACCCAGCTTGGCGGCATACTCTTCCAGAGTGTCATCCGGCAGTCCGAGTTCAAACTTATTATTCAGAAGCTTCAGCATGAAGGCTGCATCGGCCGAACCGCCACCCAGTCCGGCTCCCGAGGGAATATGCTTGAAGAGATGAATATCTACCGGAGGAAGGTTGAACCGGTCATCCAGTAACTTGTAGGCTTTCACTACCAGGTTACTCTCTGCTTCTCCCTCAATTTCCAGACCTGCTTGATGCAGACGGAACTTTCCGTTTCCTTCGTTCAAGATATTTATTTCCAAAGCATCTTCTATGGGAACCGGATAGAAAATGGTTTCCAGATTATGGTATCCGTCCGGACGCTTTTCTGTGATATTCAGTCCCAGGTTTATTTTGGCATTTGGAAAAGTCAGCATGGCGTTGAAAATTAAGAATTAATAATTTAAAATTAAAAGGAGAAGCTATTGGAGTGCAGCTTCCGAAGACAAAGTTAGTGATTTCTGTTCATAGTAGATTGAAAACTTAACAATGATTTATTTACTGCTTATAAATAAATTCGCTTATCTTTGCCATACGAGCGAAGATAGGCTGCACCTCAACATAACTTTTTCATGCAAGCATGAAAGTTATGTATTCGGTTTGCACTATCTTTGCTTTCCCTTTCTAAAAGGGAAATTCATTTAATTTTTAATTTTCAATTTTTAATTCTTAAAGTGGCAGAACAAAGAAGAACATCCCGTACTCCGAAAGGAAAGGCACCACAGCCCGTAACAGACTACGGACGTATCCAGCCGCAAGCGCCGGAGCTGGAAGAAGCTGTCTTGGGAGCCTTGATGATTGAGAAGGACGCTTATTCGCTGGTAAGTGAAATTCTTCGTCCGGAGTCATTCTATGAGCATAGACATCAGTTGATATATTCCGCTATTACCGATTTGGCCGTGAATCAGAAGCCGGTCGATATCCTCACCGTGAAGGAGCAGCTTTCCAAGCGGGGAGAATTGGAGGAAGTGGGCGGCCCGTTCTATATTACCCAACTTAGCAGTAAGGTGGCATCTTCTGCACACATCGAATACCATGCACGTATCATTGCGCAGAAAGCTTTGGCACGTGAATTGATTACTTTTACCAGTAATATCCAGAGCAAGGCTTTCGACGAGACGCTGGACGTGGACGACCTGATGCAGGAGGCCGAAGGAAAACTGTTCGAGATTTCCCAGCAGAACATGAAGAAGGATTATACACAAATTAATCCTGTCATTGCCGAAGCCTATGATTTGATTCAGAAAGCTGCTGCCCGTACCGATGGTTTGAGTGGCTTGGAAAGTGGGTATACCAAGCTGGACAAGATGACTTCCGGATGGCAGAAGTCCGACCTCATCATTATTGCAGCCCGTCCTGCCATGGGTAAAACGGCGTTCGTACTTTCCATGGCGAAAAACATTGCCGTGAATTTCCGCAATCCCGTAGCGCTGTTCTCGCTTGAAATGAGTAACGTGCAGCTGGTGAACCGTCTGATATCCAACGTGTGCGAGATTCCGAGTGAGAAAATCAAGAGTGGCCAGTTGGCGGACTATGAATGGCAGCAGTTGGATTACAAACTGCGTGACTTGCTGGATGCTCCGCTTTATGTGGATGATACGCCTTCTTTGTCGGTATTCGAACTCCGTACGAAGGCACGGCGTCTGGTACGTGAGCACGGAGTGAAGATTATCATCATCGACTACCTTCAGCTGATGAATGCAAGCGGAATGTCTTTCGGTAGCCGTCAGGAAGAAGTCAGTACCATTTCGCGCTCATTGAAAGGTTTGGCCAAAGAGCTGAACATTCCTATCATCGCTCTGTCGCAGTTGAACCGTGGTGTGGAGAACCGTGAAGGCGAGGAAGGCAAGCGTCCCCAGTTGAGCGACCTTCGTGAATCCGGTGCCATCGAGCAGGATGCCGATATGGTGTGCTTCATTCACCGTCCCGAATATTACAAGATTTATACTTCTGCCGATGGCAGTGACTTGCGCGGTATGGCGGAAATCATCATAGCAAAGCACCGTAACGGTGCTGTGGGGGATGTGCGTCTGAGATTTATCGGACAGTACACCCGTTTCCAGAATCCGGAGGATGATATGGTTATCCCACCTCCGACGGAGGGTGGAGGAGCTACATTCGGTTCACGTATGAATGCGCCTATCGGAAGTACGGCAACACCGCCACCTCCATCGGCTGCTGATTTTCCGCCACAGACGGACAACCCGTTTGGAGGTGTGGGGTCGGACGGGCCATTACCTTTCTGATGTATTTTTATGGCTACACCCTTTGCCTTGAATGCCTATACCATCGTAGAGTGATGGCTACACCTTTAGGTATAAAGGGTGTATCCATGTTAAAATACTGTATTTGAGCCTATTTACTTATTCTAAAACCTTCAATGTGGACAGTGAGGACGTCAATCTTATTTTTGCTCCCTTTTCCGTTTTGATTGTGCCTCGGGCATCTGCTGTTCTGTGTTTATTTTATCAGAGGATAGAGTATCTTGTTTTATTTCTTGTTCCTTTCTCAGCCGGTTGAGTTTCCATCTGTTCCAGAAAAGGAGCTCACTCCATTTGTTGAAATCCTTTTTGAAGATAATGCCAATACCTTGTGTTGTCAGATTTGTCCGGGTGTAGTAGCGGTCGTTCGTTTCGTTGTACGCTTTCAGGCGGATGTCTCCGGAACGGTTGACGAGCCATTCCGCTTCAAAGTCTCCCACAAAATTGGTATTTGCCATCGGATTGTCACGATAGCCAAAATTACCATTGATAAGTAGTCGGTTATTCAATAATTGTCCCGAAAGCATGGTCTCGAACTCCATGTCTGTCCAGCCTCTTTCACCGGTACTGAAATTGGTGCCGAAGTTCCAGTTATTGACATCGAGAATGTTTGATAAAGCGTTATTCAACTGTCCGGAAAGGGTGGATGAAACAACACTGGACATCATATTCGAATTCTGGGTGGCTCCCAAGTTTTCCGGGGTATAGAACTTGCCGATAGCCAACAGATAGAGTATCTGCATGTTCATTTGCTCGTCAGTAGGAATATAGTTACGGACAATGGCCTGCACTTCATCGCGTTCGTTGGGCAGCTCGATGTCGAATTTTACATCGGGTGAAGTCAATTGTCCGGTAAGGTCCATCATACAGTTCACTTTTACATTTGTCTGGCTGATGTAGCCGGAGGTTGCCTCGTTGGGCATCAGGTCATTTAAGGATGCTGAGTTGACCGTATAGCCTGCTTTTATGTCCAGAGTGGCATCCAGCGGCGAACCGTTGAATGTAATGGTACTTCCATCCCTGATAATAAAGTCCTTTCGGATAACCTCTTGCAGACTGAATTTATAGACTCCCTGGCTTATCCGGTAACTGCCGAACATCTTTACATCTCCTTTATTGAAGAACTCAGTACGGATATTTCCGGTTCCCCGTCCACTGATATAGTCGCCGGCGATAGGGTCCATGATAATCTTCATGGTAGCGTCGGGGGTGGCGTCTACCAAGAGATTCAGCCGGATGTCAGTGTCGCTCTCTTTCTCTTCCTCGATTTCCTTTTGGGCAATCTCGTAGTCGGAAAGGCGGACAGAGTCTTGTACGGCACGGCGTGGCGTCTTGTCCACAAACTTGATGAACTGGTTGCTGACCGCTGTAGATACGTTATCCTTTATATAGGTAAAGGTGGTGTTACGATTGGTAGTCATTGCAACGTCAATGTTAACGCCATCTTGGGCATTACCGGCAATAGTGGCATTCCCCGTACCGTAGACGGTGCCGTAGAAGGGATAGTCCGGTGATTCTTTGGTATTCATCACCAGCATGTCGTTGACATTGAAATTGAAACGGTACTCCAGGTTCTTGAAATGCTGATAGTGCAGATAGCCGCTCATGCTGCCTTGATGCCCTTGCGTGTCGAAAATGCGGTTGTTGCGGAAGGTCAACCCGCCGGGCTCGATGTAGATGCTGTCTTTGACGGAGAAAGTGGTGTTGAGCACGTCTACCTTCATGGAAGCATCGCCGAATACACGCCCTTCCATGGTGAGAGCCTTGAATTTGCCATAGAAATGTACATGGCCGGTGGCACGTCCGTTGAATTCGGGCGTGATGCTGCTCATATAATGATGTATAAACTTCAAGTTGGTACCGCCCGCTTCAATTTGGAGATCCAATGAACTGGTGGGCTTCAAGGGATAGACATAGCCATACACATGGCTTTTGGCGATATCTTTCTCCCTGATATGGGCATCCAGATAGATGCCCTTCACGTCGTGGTGCCATTCTCCGTGTATGTTGGCATCACCCAGCAAGCCTTCGTTCAATCCGAGGTTGCGGATAAACAAGTCGGTGCTCATGACGGGGTTTTCCAGTACTCCGCTGGCGAAAGCCGGACCGGTGGCTTCTCCTTTGAAATTGACTCCGAGGTCTGCAATGTCGAACACATAACCGATGTTGATTTCCTTCAAATCCAGACGTACTGTATCTTCGGGTTGTGGTGAAACGATACCATTGATACGCAAGTGCCGGCCTTTATGGCTGAAGTAGAAATCATTGACATACACTTTGCCGGAGTCGAGTACTACCTGGGAAGGATGTATATCCCACAGTGTATCGTTCAGTATCACGTTGGTGGGCTGGACATCAATGACGGTTTTTAAGGGGGGAAGTTTCCTCTTGTTTTCATTCGCTTCTTTCTGTTCACGGATGAAGTGGGCGACGGCGGCGAGTTTCCCGCTGTAGGTTACAGTGCTGCTGTTACCCCAGTTCAGCGTGGTCTGTATGCTGTTGTTCTGGGCTTGCGCTTCTAAAGCTATATTGACAGCGCCGCTTGATTTACGGTTGCTGAAGCGTAGGCGTGTATGAAACTGGTCACCGGGATTCTCGCAAAGGAACATTCCGGATTCGATGAATTTGTTTTCATAGCGGAGACGAGGAAAATAGCCTTCTACACGGAGCCGCTGTGCCTTGTCATTGAAGTATCCTTTAATGGTGGAATGGGTATATACTTTTACCGGAATCTGAAAGACGGTGGAGAGCAGTTCCGTATTGTAAATGTGCATGTCGAAATGGAAATTGTTCTCCGTCTCTATGGGTTTCTTGTCTGGCAGAATCAAGGCGGGGATATAACGACGCATGATATTCAGTACACTGGCAGGCAGGGTACGATAAGAATAATCGCCTTCTATGCTACCTTGGAGAAAGTTGGATTGGATGGTCAGCCGTTTCTGGTTTTCGCTTTCTCTTATGGCGGATATCTTCAGGTTGTCCAGGAAGTATTGTGTTTCCGGAGCTGCGAACGATAAGCTGTCAATGTTGATTTCACCGTTCATCTCGTCAATGGAACCGCCGGTGAAGTCCGCCTTGACTTTGACTGATATTTCCGTATCTTCATAGTTGGGTGTCAGATGTAGGGCATGAGGACGAAATTTGTCGATGCTTGCCTGAAAGTTGAAAGTCGGTACCCGACTGGCGGTATTGATGGTACCGTTCAAAATAACAGAACCATTGGTGTCATCCAAGGCGATTTTTCCCGTGAAGCCTCCCTGCTTGTATTCTCCATCTAGGGTGATATTTTCGTAATTGTAGTCGCTGTAATCAATGGAGGCAACCAGCCCTTTCAGCAGTACGGACGGGTATTGGTTTTCGTAATGGCTGCTGTTGACATCCAGATTGAAAGTTACTTTACCCAGTTTTTTGTTACCCAGCATCTTGCCCAGCTCAAACTCTTTGGTTTTCACTGCACCGGAATAGGCAAAATAACCTTTATCTTTGTTAGAACTTAGTTTTACGTCAGTTTGGATGGTTCCGATGTCAGTGCGTACTTGTCCGTAAGTTACGAGGTCTGTGAAGTAGCCCGAGACTTCTCCACGGAAGGAAACCGTTCCTAAGTGTTGCAGGACGGGAGGTACTCCATTATAGTTCTTGCTGAAATTCCGGACAAAGAAGGCAATTCCTTCCGGGTCTGCGTACAAATTGGACAAATTACCGAATATATAAGCATTTTCCGGATGGGAAAGGTCTTGTAGAGATACGTCTCCCCTCAGATAAAAATGATTTCCGACAGAGACGGAAAGGTGCGGGCAATTCAGTTGATTGATGGTGCCGTCTGTCTGTACCTCTACTTGCAATTTTTCCTTGAAGGAACCAAAAGCCGGAACAAAAGCCGATAAATCCTGCAAGGCGATTTGAGAGGGCAGCAAATGGAATGAGAAACGGACATCTTGGGCAAGATTGTCAAACGCCCCCAGACTGTCATAATCCATGTGTATAGTATCCATTGCCAAAGAGGTGTTGGGGAGGTCGATGGCGAAATTTTCGATTTTCATCCGTTGGTCATTGCCGATAACCTTTAGGCTTAGTTTCTTCAATTCAAATCCGGAATGTTCTTCTTCGATGCTCAGACGCTTGATGGCAGCATTGATAGAATCATTTTGCAATGCTTTTAGGGAGATGTTTGCAATAATGTTACGCAAGCGGAGATGCTGTGGATTGAACTTTCCCGGAGTCTCTTTCTCGGACAGCACATCATATGAAACCTTTCCGCGGCGTATCAGTAAGGAATTGATACGGAGATCCAGGTTATTTTTCTTTTGAACCGTATCTTTGGATGCGAATGCGTCGAGTACAAACTGAAAATTAGGTTTATCCTTGGGAGTCTGCTTGCTCAGATTGATGTTAAAGCCGAACAATTGTATGTTACTGATGGATATTTTGCCGCTGAATAGGGGGAGAATATCGAATTTGGCGGAAAGACGGGTCACCTTCAGCATTTCCTTGCCGGACTGGTCGTCCAGGAGCAGATCGTCGATGATGATGCGGTTCAGCAATCCTATGTTTATTCGCCCGATGGAAATCTTGCTGTCCAGTATGGAAGCCAGTTCATTGGCAACAAATACAGACATTTGTCGCTGAACGGATGGAATGTTCAGCAACAATATGGTACCGATATACAATCCCAATACAATACCGAGTACCCAGCGTACTGTTTTTTTTAGCTTTCTGATAGGCGGTTAATTTTTATAATCAGCCAACAAAAATATGAAATAATACGTTATGAATCGTACTTTTATCACTACTTTTGCAGCGTTTAAACGTAAATAAACACTATGAGTACAATAATCTTGGGAATAGAATCTTCTTGTGATGACACTTCTGCAGCTGTCATCAAAGATGGTTATCTGCTTTCGAATGTGGTGGCCAGCCAAGCTGTGCATGAAGCATACGGCGGGGTAGTGCCTGAACTGGCTTCCCGCGCGCACCAACAAAATATAGTTCCGGTAGTGCATGAGGCATTGAAACGCGCTGGAGTAACCAAAGAGGAATTGAGTGCTGTGGCCTTTACGCGTGGACCGGGATTGATGGGGTCGTTGTTGGTGGGGGTATCTTTCGCCAAAGGGTTTGCCCGTTCATTAGGTATTCCTATGATTGATGTTAATCATTTGACTGGTCATGTGTTAGCTCATTTCATTAAAGCAGAAGGTGAAGATAATGTGCAGCCGGAATTTCCTTTCCTCTGCTTGCTGGTTTCCGGTGGAAATTCACAGATTATCTTGGTGAAAGCCTATAACGATATGGAAATTTTGGGGCAGACCATTGATGATGCCGCTGGTGAAGCCATTGACAAATGCTCGAAGGTAATGGGATTGGGATATCCGGGTGGTCCGATTATTGACAAACTGGCTCGGCAAGGTAATCCTAAAGCCTTCTCGTTCAGCAAACCGCATATTCCAGGGTTGGATTATAGTTTCAGCGGACTTAAGACCTCGTTTCTTTACTCTCTGCGCGACTGGATGAAGGACGACCCCGATTTCATCGAACATCACAAGACGGATTTGGCGGCATCACTGGAAGCTACCGTTGTAGATATCTTGATGGATAAGTTGCGCAAAGCTGCCAAACAATATAAAATAAAGGAAGTGGCTGTTGCAGGAGGCGTTTCCGCCAATAATGGATTGCGTAATGCTTTCCGTGAGCATGCCGGGAAGTATGGTTGGAAAATATTTATTCCGAAGTTCAGCTACACAACGGATAACGCTGCCATGATTGCCATTACCGGATACTTCAAGTATATGGATAAGGATTTTTGTCCGATGGAAGCACCTGCTTATTCACGCGTAACTTTAGGATAATATATAATAAGGTATGAAGTTGGAAGAAAAGGTAGGAGAGCTGCTGAAAGCAAAGAAATTGTCCCTTTCCACCGCAGAAAGTTGTACGGGTGGAGGGATTGCCGCTCTGATTACTTCCGTTCCCGGCAGTTCGGAATACTTTAATGGTAGTATAGTGGCGTATTCCAATGAAATAAAGATGTCTTTGCTGCATGTATCTGCCGAAACTTTGGAAAAACATGGAGCAGTAAGCCGCGAAACTGTTACAGAAATGGTGAAAGGTGCGATGAAAACGCTGAAAACAGATTGTGCAGTGGCTACTTCCGGTATTGCAGGTCCTGGAGGTGGGACTCCGGAAAAACCGGTGGGTACGGTGTGGATAGCTGCTGCCTATAAAAATGAAATCGTTGCCATGAAGCAGGAGGGGGACGAGGGAAGAAAGGGAAATGTGGAAAAAGCAATTCAAAATGCCCTTTTGTTGCTTTGTGAGAAGCTGAAATGAGGAAAAAATGCTATCATACAGTGAATTATTTTAAGAAAAACTTGTTTGGTAACGATAAAAGTGCTTACTTTGCGCTCTGTTTGAAATAGGCAAAAAAGAAAACTATAAAATTAAGATAGAAATGTCAAAGATTTGTCAAATTACCGGAAAGAAGGCCATGATTGGCAACAATGTTTCACACTCAAAGAGAAGAACAAAGAGAACCTTTGATTTGAACTTGTTTAACAAGAAGTTCTACTATGTAGAGCAGGATTGCTGGATCAGCCTTAGCATTTGCGCTAATGGTTTGCGCATTATTAATAAGAAAGGACTGGACGCTGCTTTGAAAGATGCGGTAGCTAAAGGTTATTGTGATTGGAAAAGCATTAAAGTTATTGGCTAAAGTAGAGGAGAATACTGATTATGGCAAAGAAAGCAAAAGGTAACAGAGTACAGGTGATTCTGGAATGCACAGAACACAAGGATAGCGGTATGCCGGGTACTTCTCGTTATATTACGACGAAGAACAGAAAGAATACCACAGAGAGATTGGAGTTGAAGAAATACAACCCGATTCTGAAGAGAGTGACAGTACATAAAGAAATTAAATAATAAATCTATAACTTATGGCAAAGAAAGCGGTAGCAACCTTGCACGAAGGAAGCAAAGAAGGACGTTCTTATACAAAGGTTATCAAAATGGTGAAGTCTCCTAAGACTGGTGCTTACATCTTTGATGAACAGATGGTCCGTAATGAAGATGTTCAGAACTTCTTTAAGAAATAAGATAAATACAGTGGCTGTAAAGCGCTGATGACTTATAAAGATCCCCTTGTCGGTATTTCCGGTAAGGGGATTTCTTTTTAAAAAGAGGACGAAGTTTTTAATATTCGTCAGTTTTGTTATATCTTTGCTGAAAATGCGAAGATAGGCTGCACCTCAGCATAAAAAATGAACGGGTTCATTTTATTCTGCATTCGGTTTGCACTATCTTTGCAGGGAATGCGAAAACAGGTTGCATAAAAATAATTAGTGTATGGGATTTTTTAGTTTTTTCTCCAAGGAAAAAAAGGAAACATTAGATAAAGGATTATCTAAGACCAAAGAAAGTGTGTTTGGCAAGATTGCGCGTGCCGTGGCAGGAAAGTCAAAAGTTGATGATGAAGTATTGGATAATCTGGAAGAGGTGTTGATAACTTCGGATGTGGGCGTGGAAACGACACTGAAAATTATTGAACGTATCGAAAAGCGTGCAGCAGCCGACAAATATATGAATGCCACTGAGCTGAATCATATTTTACGTGATGAAATCGCAGCGTTGCTTACAGAGAATAATTCGGAGGATGTGGATGACTTTGAAGCACCGATTGCGAAGAAACCATACGTCATTATGGTAGTGGGCGTCAATGGTGTAGGGAAGACTACTACGATTGGCAAACTGGCTTATCAATTTAAGAAAGCCGGAAAGTCTGTTTATCTGGGTGCTGCCGATACTTTCCGTGCTGCTGCTGTGGAGCAGTTGGTGATATGGGGTGAACGGGTAGGTGTACCTGTTGTAAAGCAGAAAATGGGTGCTGACCCGGCTTCTGTCGCTTTTGACACACTGAGTTCCGCAACTGCCAATAATGCCGATGTGGTAATTATAGATACGGCAGGACGCCTTCATAATAAAGTCGGTTTGATGAATGAACTGACGAAAATCAAGAATGTGATGAAGAAGGTTGTTCCTGATGCTCCGAATGAGGTGTTGCTTGTGTTGGATGGCTCAACCGGACAGAATGCATTTGAACAAGCCAAGCAGTTCACTCTGGCAACGGAGGTTACGGCAATGGCTGTTACAAAGTTGGACGGAACAGCCAAGGGTGGCGTAGTCATCGGCATTTCAGACCAGTTTAAAATTCCGGTTAAATATATTGGATTGGGTGAAGGAATGGAAGATTTGCAGGTGTTCCGTAAAAAGGAATTTGTTGATTCACTGTTCGGGGAGAATGCATGAAACGGAAGACTATAGATATCATCACTTTAGGATGTTCTAAAAACCTGGTGGATTCGGAACATTTGATGCGTCAGTTGGAGGAAGTGGGATTCCATGTGACACATGATGCGGAAAGACCGAAGGGACAGATTGCCGTAATCAATACTTGCGGTTTCATCGGTGACGCCAAGGAGGAATCCATTAATATGATTCTGGAATTTGCGCAGGCCAAGGAGGAAGGAAACTTGGAGAAGCTTTATGTAATGGGTTGCCTTTCGGAACGTTATCTGAAGGAATTGGCCGTTGAAATTCCCCAGGTGGATAAATTCTATGGTAAATTCAATTGGAGAGAGTTGCTGCAGGATTTGGGAAAGGCCTATCATGACGAGCTGCACATAGAGCGCACATTGACCACTCCCAAGCATTATGCCTATTTGAAGATATCCGAAGGGTGTGACCGTAAATGTTCTTATTGCGCTATTCCCATCATTACGGGAAGGCATGTGTCGCGCCCGATGGAGGAAATACTTGACGAGGTGAAGTATCTGGTTGCACGGGGTGTAAAGGAATTCCAGGTTATAGCCCAGGAGTTGACCTATTACGGAGTAGATTTATATAAGAAGCAAATGTTGCCCGAGCTTGTTGAGCGGATTTCGGATATTCCCGGAGTGGAGTGGATACGCTTGCATTATGCCTATCCGGCACATTTTCCGACTGATTTATTCCGTGTGATGCGCGAGCGTGACAATGTATGCAAATATATGGATATTGCCCTGCAACATATCAGCGACAATATGCTGCAAAAGATGCGCCGCCATGTGACGAAGGATGAGACGTATAAGCTGATAGAACAATTCCGTGAGGAGGTTCCCGGTATCCATCTCCGTACTACACTGATGGTGGGGCATCCAGGAGAAACTGAAGCCGATTTTGAGGAGCTGAAAGAGTTTGTCCGTAAAGTGCGTTTCGATAGAATGGGGGCTTTTGCGTATTCGGAAGAAGAAGGGACGTATGCCGCTGCTGAATATGAGGATTCTATTCCCCAGGAAGTGAAACAAGCGCGCTTGGATGAGTTAATGTCTATTCAACAAGGCATTTCAGGGGAGTTGAGTGCGGAGAAAGTAGGCAGGCAGATGAAAGTAATCATTGACCGGCTGGAAGGCGAATATTATATTGGACGTACAGAATTTGATTCTCCCGAAGTGGATCCTGAGGTTTTGATTGAGCGTGGAGACAGGGCGTTGCATATAGGTAACTTTTACCACGTAGAGATAGTAAATTCCGATGATTTCGACCTTTTTGGACGAATAATTTAAAGATTTTTCCTTATCTTCTTGCATATGTGAAGAAGATTTGCTAATATAGCACCGTAGTTCAATTTAAAGGCTTACATTTTGAATAACAAAGAGTTTACTTCTGAATTGTCGCGGAGGTTAGGGTACACATTGAAAGATACTTCTGAGCTGGTTGCTTCATTGCTGGCAGATATGACACGGCAGTTGGAGGAGGGGAATATTATCTCTATACAAGGGTTCGGTACATTCGAAGTGAAAAAGAAGGCAGAGCGTATATCTGTGAATCCGACTACAAAGCAACGTATGCTGGTGCCTCCCAAATTGGTATTGACCTATAAGCCGAGTACATTGTTAAAGGATAAGTTTAAGTAACCGGCTTTTAAAAAATCTCCCGTATTATGAACGAGAAACTGAACATACAAGACCTGATTGACACGCTGGCTGAAAGGCATGGCATGAGCAAGAAGAATGCGGATAGTTTTGTGAAAGAATTCTTCCAGCTGATTGAGGAGTCTTTGGAGAAGGACAAATATGTGAAGATACGAGGTTTGGGGACTTTCAAGCTGATAGATGTCGGGAGTCGTGAAAGCGTTAATGTGAATACGGGGGAAAGGTTTGAGATACAAGGGCATACAAAAGTGTCGTTTACACCGGAACCGGCTTTGAAAGATATTATCAATAGACCATTTTCGCATTTTGAAACTGTAGTTTTGAATGACGCTACGGTGCTTGAGGACACCCTGCAGGAAAATGACAGTGAAGATGATGAAGATACTGAAATCAAAACTCCGGAACAAGAGGTGGAGGAGAAGGTTGCCTTAGTGGAAGAAGCCACGATAGAAGAACCTTTGGTGGAAACTGTAGTCGAAGAGCCGTTAGTTGAGCCCGAACCGGAAGTTGAAGAGGAGAAACCGGAAAAAACTGAACCTGAAGCAATGCCTGAAAATATAGTTGCTGTTGAACCGGAACCGTCTGAGCCAGTGATAAAAGATACGGCAGATTCTTCGACTATGAAATATTTTATAGGCATCGTTGTATTTGTAGTGTTGTTGTGTGGTGGTGCCGTAGCTTTCATGTATTATCCGGACTTGCTTGACAAACTTACTGCAAAGCCTCTTGTAGAAGAGGTTGCAGACTCGGATGTGAAGGAATCTGTTACTGAAAAGGTGGATGTCCCTGCCGGTCAAGACAATATTGCCTTGACAGACAGCATTGTTTCAAAAGATGTTGTAGTTCCTGCCCGGACAGATACTGTGGCAGAAACTGTTGCTACAACAACTCCTGCGCTTACAACAACTCCAAAGGAAAATGTACAGGTACAGTCTCCCGCTCCTAAAAAAGAGCAGAAAAAGACAGTTGCACCGTTTGAACCGGATTCTGTGGGGTATACGATTGTGGGAACAGAAACCACTTATACCATCAAGGAAGGGGAAACGCTGACTAGGGTAGCGCTTCGTTTTTATGGGACAAAAGCTCTTTGGCCTTATATCGTGAAGCATAATCCCGGCGTAATCAAGAATCCGGATAATGTACCTTATGGTACCACTATCAAGATACCGAAATTAGCCAAGAAGCAGTAAAAAATTACTGCTTCTTTTTTGTTAAATACTAAACTCTATGAAAGTAGTTTAATCTAAAAGGTTTCGCATAGTTTTTTAATAAAAATTAGTTGGTATGGTTAATTTATTCCCGTACTTTTGGGAGCGAAAAAAATAATTGCCGGTTCAAAACCGGATAAATGAAGAAATTAAACATTAAAAAATAGATTGATTTATGGCTGAAACAATTGACATCCGCGAACTGAATGAGCGGATTGAAAGACAAAGTGCTTTCGTTACCAATCTTACCACAGGTATGGACCAGGTCATTGTAGGACAAAAGCATCTGGTAGAGTCGTTGTTAATTGGTTTGTTGTCCGATGGACATGTGTTGTTGGAAGGTGTGCCCGGTTTGGCAAAGACTTTAGCTATCAAGACGCTTGCTTCGTTGATTGATGCGCAATACAGCCGCATTCAGTTTACGCCTGACTTGTTGCCTGCCGACGTAATAGGTACAATGGTTTACAGCCAGAAGGATGAAACGTTCCAAGTAAAAAAAGGTCCGGTCTTCGCAAACTTTGTTTTGGCTGATGAAATCAACCGTGCTCCGGCCAAAGTACAGAGTGCTTTGCTGGAAGCCATGCAGGAACGTCAAGTTACTATCGGCAATGAAACTTTCGGGTTGCCCAAACCATTCCTGGTGCTTGCCACACAGAATCCTATCGAGCAGGAAGGTACTTATCCGCTGCCCGAAGCGCAAGTGGACCGTTTCATGCTGAAAGTCGTAATAGACTATCCGAAGCTGGAAGAGGAGAAACTGATTATCCGTCAGAATATCAATGGTGATAAATTTGAAGTGAAGCCCATTTTGAAGGCAGACGAAATTATTGAAGCTCGTAAAGTGGTTCGCCAGGTGTATCTGGATGAGAAAATAGAAAAATATATTGTTGATATTGTATTTGCTACCCGTTATCCGGAAAAATATGATTTAAAAGAACTGAAAGACATGATTGGTTTCGGCGGTTCGCCCCGTGCTTCCATCAACTTGGCCTTGGCTGCCCGTAGCTACGCGTTCATCAAGCGTCGCGGTTATGTCATTCCGGAGGATGTGCGCGCTGTGGCACACGACGTACTTCGCCACCGTATCGGCTTGACTTACGAGGCGGAAGCCAGCAATATGACATCTGATGAAATCGTCAGCAAGATACTGAACAAGGTTGAAGTGCCCTAACGCATAATAGAGGTTTTCGTAAACTTGAGGTTTACAATCCTATACCTGAGGTTTAGCGTCGTAAACCTTAGGGTTGAGTACCGAAAACCTCACCCCTTTTCATAGGGAAGTTTCTGTTATAAACTAAATTGCGCTTGTGTGCTTAAATGAGATTATTAAAATAAATCAATGGAAACAACAGAACTTTTGAAGAAAGTCCGTCAGATTGAGATAAAGACGCGCGGATTGTCCAACAATATCTTTGCCGGGCAGTATCACTCTGCCTTCAAGGGTAGAGGTATGGCATTCTCCGAGGTGCGCGAGTATCAGTTTGGCGACGACATACGCGACATTGACTGGAATGTGACCGCCCGCTTCAACAAGCCTTACGTCAAGGTGTTTGAGGAGGAGCGCGAATTGACAGTGATGTTGTTGGTAGATGTTTCCGGTAGTTTGGAGTTCGGTACGGTAAAGCAGATGAAGAAGGATATGGTGACGGAAATTGCCGCTACACTGGCATTCTCTGCCATTCAGAATAATGACAAGATTGGTGTCATCTTCTTTTCGGACCGGATTGAGAAGTTTATTCCGCCCAAGAAGGGACGTAAGCATATACTTTACATCATCCGCGAACTGATAGATTTTCATGCGGAAAGCCGGAGGACGAACATCCGTTTGGGATTGGAATATCTGACGAATGTGATGAAACGCCGTTGCACGGCATTTGTCTTGTCCGACTTCATCGACCAGGAAAGTTTCAAGAACGCCATGACCATTGCCAATCGTAAGCATGACCTGGTTGCCGTTCAGGTGTACGACCGTCGTGTGGAAGAATTGCCACCCGTAGGACTGATGAAGATTAGGGATGCCGAGACGGGACATGAGCAGTGGATTGACACCTCCTCGCGTGCCGTGCGCCGTGCCCATCATGATTGGTGGGTGAACAAGCAGGCGGAATTGAATGAAACGTTTACCAAGAGTAATGTCGACAATGTGTCGGTACGTACCGACCAGGATTATGTCAAGGCATTGATGAATTTGTTTGCGAAACGAAATTAATCGGAAAATGAAAAGATATTTATTTCTGATAGCGTTATTGATAGCATGGTCGGGAAGGGTAGTAGCCCAGTCGGTAACGGTAGATGCTACGATTGACTCTTTGCAGATTCTTATTGGAGAGCAGGCAAAGATAAAGCTTCAAGTATCTCTGGATGCCGATAAGCGTGCCATATTCCCGGTATATACCGATACGCTGGTGAATGGGGTTGAAATTATTGATGTGGCCAAGCCGGATACGCAACTGCTGAATGATGGCCGGCGTGCATTGATAACTCAAGAGTATACAGTTACCTCTTTCGACTCGGCTCTTTATTATCTGCCGCCTATGGAAGTGACAGTGGATAATGAGAAGTATCGCTCCAAAGCGTTGGCCTTGAAAGTATATTCGGTGAATGTCCCGTTAGACCCGGAGAATCCGGAACAGTTCTTCGGTCCCAAAACAGTGATGCAAGCGCCTTTTGCCTGGGAAGACTGGTATGGTCTTATGGCTTGTGGTGCGCTGATTATCCCGATAGGGATATTACTTGTCTATCTGATAATGCGCTTCTTCGACAATAAGCCTATTATCCGTAAGGTGAAGGTAGAACCTAAGCTGCCTCCCCATCAGTTGGCTATGCAGGAGATAGAACGTATCAAGAATGAGAAGGTATGGCAGAAAGGGGAACCGAAGGAATATTATACGGAATTGACTGATGCTCTTCGTACATATATAAAAGACCGTTTTGGTTTCAATGCTTTGGAAATGACTTCTACGGAAATCATAGACAAGTTGCTGGAAATGAAAGATAAGGAAGCAATATCGGATTTGCGTGAATTGTTCCAGACTGCTGATTTGGTGAAATTTGCCAAGCATAATCCATTGATGAACGAAAATGACGCTAACCTGATTAATGCCATTGACTTTATTAATGAAACCAAGGAGAAAGAAGAGGAGAATGCCAAGCCGCAGCCTACGGAGATTACCATTATCGAGAAACGTTCTTTGCGTACCAAGGTTTTGCTGGGAACGGGTATTGTAGTGTTGGCTGTAGCCCTTGTCAGTTCATTGATATATATCGGATTGGAGTTGTATAATTATTTTGCTTAATACAGGAAAAGTGACTTCAATCGGATATACATGAGTGAAAAGTGAGGGATGTTTGGAGCGAAGCTGAATTGTAAATCGTTAAATCGTACATAAATATGGTTTTTGCCAATATTGAATATTTATTTTTGCTGCTGTTGCTTATACCTTATATAGTATGGTATATTATGAAGCGGAAGAATAGTGAAGCTACGCTTCAGATTTCGGATGCCCGTGTGTATGCCCATACCCCTAAAAGCTATAAGAACTATTTGTTGCATGTACCGTTTGTATTGCGGATAATTGCCTTGATACTGATTATTCTTGTTTTGGCACGTCCGCAAACCACCGATAGCTGGCAGAACAGTGAGATTGAGGGTATTGATATCATGCTTGCTATGGACGTTTCTACCAGTATGCTGGCCGAAGACCTGAAACCTAACCGGTTGGAAGCGGCGAAGGATGTGGCGGCAGAGTTTATTAACGGACGTCCGAATGACAATATAGGTATAACTTTGTTTGCTGGAGAAAGCTTTACGCAATGTCCGTTGACAGTAGACCATGCCGTATTGTTGAACTTGCTTAAAGATATGAAGTGTGGGCTGATTGAAGACGGAACGGCAATCGGTATGGGTATTGCCAATGCCGTTACCCGTTTGAAGGATAGCAAGGCAAAGTCGAAAGTCATTATTCTGCTGACGGACGGTGTCAATAATAAAGGTGATATTTCTCCTTTGACGGCTGCTGAAATAGCCAAGAGTTTTGGCATTCGCGTTTATACTATTGGGGTAGGAACCAATGGTATGGCTCCTTATCCTTATCCGGTAGGCGGAACAGTGCAATATGTCAATATGCCCGTCGAAATTGATGAAAAGACTTTGACACAGATTGCCGGAACAACGGAAGGTAACTATTTCCGTGCCACCAGCAACTCGAAGTTGAAGGAAGTGTATGAGGAGATAGACAAGCTGGAGAAAACAAAATTGAATGTAAAAGAATACAGCAAGCGCCAGGAAGAGTACCGCTGGTTTGCGTTGGCTGCTTTCTTGTGCGTATTACTGGAGGTACTGTTACGCAACTCTATATTGAAGAAGATACCGTAAAAACGGAGAATGTCTTTTAGTGTATCAGTCATTGCGTAGCCAAATTGTAAATTGTAAATTGCTAAATTGTAAATAAAAAGATGTTTCGATTTGAAGAACCTGCATATTTGTACTTGTTGCTGCTGCTGCCTTTATTGGCGGCCTTCTACTTGTACTCCAATTATCGGAGGAGGAAAGCCATTCGTAAATTTGGTGACCCTATACTGATGGCACAGCTAATGCCGGATGTTTCCAAATACCGTCCGGATGTGAAGTTTTGGTTGGTTTTTGCGGCTATCGGGTTGTTCACGGTACTGCTGGCACGTCCGCAGTTTGGTTCCAAACTGGAGACGGTAAAACGCCAGGGAGTGGAAGTGATGATTGCGTTGGATATATCCAATTCCATGCTGGCACAAGACGTACAGCCAAGCCGCTTGCAGAAGGCAAAACGGCTGGTGGCGCAGTTGGTAGATAAGATGCAGAATGACAAGGTCGGTATGATTGTTTTTGCAGGTGACGCATTTACCCAGTTGCCTATTACGAGTGATTATATTTCTGCCAAGATGTTTTTGGAGTCCATCGATCCTTCGCTGATTTCCAAGCAAGGTACGGCAATTGGAGCTGCAATAAATCTGGCTGCCCGGAGTTTTACACCTCAAGAAGGAGTGGGACGTACTGTTATTGTCATCACCGACGGTGAAAACCATGAAGGTGGTGCCGTAGAAGCTGCTAAGGCTGCTGCTGAGAAAGGTATCCAGGTCAATGTATTAGGGGTAGGTATGCCCGAGGGTGCCCCCATTCCAATAGAGGGTACTAATGATTATCGTCGTGACCGTGAAGGTAATGTAATCGTTACTCGCTTGAATGAGCAGATGTGTCAGGAAATTGCTCAGGCAGGAAATGGTATTTATGTGCGCGTAGACAATACCAACGGTGCACAGAAAGCGATTAGTCAGGAAATCAACAAGATGGCAAAGGCAGATGTGGAAACACAGGTGTACACGGAATTCAATGAACAGTTTCAGGCAGTGGCATGGATTATTCTGCTGTTGTTACTGGCTGAGATGTTGATATTGGAGCGCAAGAATCCTCTGTTCCGCAACATTCATTTATTCTCTAATAAGAAATGATGCGTATGTTACAGAAAAAGTATATTGGAATAGTTTTGCTGCTGTTAGTGGCAGTTTCAGCTTCTGCACAGAAGGCGGAACGCGATTATATCCGTAAGGGAAACCGTTTTTTTAAGGATAGCGTATATGTGGATGCAGAAGTGAACTATCGGAAGGCTTTGGAGGTAAACCCGAAGTCAACGGTTTCCATGTTCAACCTGGGAAATACATTGACCCAGCAGAACAAGCTGCAGGAAGCGATGGAGCAATATGTGGGAGCTACCAAGATAGAAAAGGACAAATCGAACTTAGCACAGATTTATCATAATATGGGAGTCATCTTTCATTCTCAGAAGGATTATGCAAAGGCGGTAGAAGCCTATAAGGAGTCGTTACGCAATAATCCGAAAGATGATGAAACGCGCTATAACCTTGCTTTGGCACAGAAACAGTTGCAAGACCAGCAGCAGAACCAGGATCAGAATCAAGATCAGGATAAACAGGACCAACAGAAGGAGCAGGATAAACAGCAGGATCAGCAGAAAGACCAGCAACAGAATCAAGACCAGCAACAACAACCTTCTCAGCCGGAAAAAAAAGATAATGAGATGTCTAAGGAAAATGCCGAGCAGCTGTTAAACTCTGTCATGCAAGACGAGAAGGATGTGCAGGATAAAGTGAAAAAGCAGCAGGTACTTCAAGGAGGTCGTCTGGAAAAAGATTGGTAACAAACATAATAGGAATAATATATGAGAAAAATAGTTTTCTTATGGATAGCACTGATTGCAGTCAGTATGAATGCCTTTGCCGATGGCAAGGTATCGTTTACTGCGTCCGCTCCTGACGCTGTGGCGGTAGGAGACCAGTTCAGACTGTCGTATACGGTGACTACACAAAAGGTAAGGGATTTTCGTGCTCCTTCTATGAAGGGATTTGATGTGTTGATGGGGCCCAGCCGCTCGCAACAGAGTAGCGTGCAGATGATTAATGGGCAGACGACTTCAACCAGCAGTATTACATTCACTTATATTTTAATGGCGACTGCAGAAGGTGATTTTACCATTCCAGGAGCCACTATCACTGCTGATGGTAACCAAATGGTTTCGAATTCTGTACAAGTAAGGGTTCTTCCGGCAGATCAGGCTGCTAATGGAGCTTCTGGAAATGGTGGCAAACAGAGTGAGGGCACTGCCAGCCGCGCTTCTTCCGGGACATCTGTATCGAATAGTGATTTGTTTATTACAGCTACTGCCAGTAAGATGACGGTGTATGAACAAGAGGCTTTTCTGCTGACATACAAGATATATACCTTGGTGGACTTACGTATGTTTGATAATGTGAAATTGCCTGACTTCAAAGGATTCCATTCTCAGGAAGTAGAATTGCCTAATGACAGAAGATGGGGATTGGAGCATTATAAAGGTAGAAATTATCAGTCTACAATCTATCGTCAGTTTGTGTTGTTCCCGCAACAAGCCGGTAAGCTGACAATTGATGCTGCACGCTTTGATGCTTCCATTGCAAAGGCTACACAAGTTGCTGATCCGTTCGAGGCATTTTTCAATGGAGGAAGCAATTACGTAGAAGTTAAAAAGACAATTTTGACTCCGCAACTGACAATTGACGTAAAGCCCTTGCCGGCAGGTAAGCCAGCCGATTTTTCGGGAGGAGTGGGAGAGTTCAATATAACTTCTTCTATCAATAGTACAAATGTCAAGACCAATGATGCTGTTACTGTCAAACTTGTCATTTCTGGTACTGGTAATCTGAAATTGCTCTCTAATCCGGAAGTTAAATTCCCCGAGGATTTTGAAGTATATGATCCGAAGGTGGACAATAAATTCCGTCTGACAAATTCGGGCCTCTCCGGTAGCAAGGTCATTGAGTATCTGGCAATTCCTCGTAATGCTGGAACTTATGAGATTCCTGCCGTAAAGTTCAGTTATTTTGATATTAATTCCCGTTCGTATAAAACGTTGACTACGGAGGAGTATGAATTGCATGTGGAAAAGGGAGCAGGTAATGCTGCTCAGACTATTGCAAACTTTACAAGCAAGGAAGAGTTGAAAGTATTGAATGAGGATATTCGTTTTATCAAGCAGAATAATGTTACTCTGTCTCCCAAAGGTGATTTCTTCTTCGGTTCGTTGACGTATTGGTTGCTTTATTTGATACCGGGTATTGCATTCATTACATTCTTTATCATCTATCGTAAGCAAATAGCAGCCAATGCAAATGTAGCAAAGATGCGTACCAAGAAAGCCAATAAAGTGGCGGTGAAACGTATGAAACAAGCTGGTAAATTATTGGCTGAGAATAAGAAAGATGCGTTTTATGATGAGGTTTTGAAGGCTCTTTGGGGGTATATCAGTGATAAACTGAACATTCCGGTATCCCGTTTGTCTAAGGATAATATCGAAGAGGAACTTCGTAATTATGGTGTGAATGATGCGTTGATAAAGGAATTCCTCGATGCATTGAATAACTGTGAGTTTGCCCGCTTTGCTCCGGGTGATGATAACCAGGCTATGGATAAGGTATATTCAGCTTCTTTGGAAGTTATCAGTAAAATGGAAAACTCGATAAAACATTAATCAGGAGGAAATGGTAATGAATAAAATATTGTTTTTTACTCTTAGTCTAGTGATGGCAATTACTGCCTATGGGCAGAATTCTGCATCTGTAGATACATTACAGACTGCTAGTGACTCTACATCCGTCGGTTCACATGCGGAATTCTCTGCTGCAAGACAAGAAAGCAATGTGACAAAGGCTGAAGGTGACAGCGCCTATATACGGAATGATTATGCTTCTGCCATTCAAATATATGAGAATCTGTTAAAGAAGGGAGAGGCTGCAGAGGTCTATTATAATCTTGGCAACAGTTATTATAAGGCAGATGATATAGCAAGAGCTATATTGAATTATGAGCGTGCCTTGTTGTTGGAACCTGGTAATGCTGATATTCGTGCAAATTTGGAGATAGCACGTTCTAAGACAATCGATAAGGTAATCCCAGTTCCTGAGGTTTTCTTTGTATCTTGGACTAAATCGTTGATTAATTGTCTTAGCGTAGATGCATGGGCTAAGTTGGGGATTGTATTCTTTATACTGTTACTCGTTTCGTTCTATCTCTTTTTCTTTTCAAAACAGATTATGGGAAAGAAAGTGGGATTTATTGCAGGAATAGTATTCCTGGCTCTTGTTATATTGAGTAATGTGTTTGCTGCTCAGCAAAAAGGCGAACTGATGGAATGTAACGAAGCTATAGTGTTAGCACCTAGTGTCACAGTGCGTAGTACTCCCAGTGAGAGTGGTACAAGTCTGTTCATTCTTCATGAGGGACGTAAAGTTGAGATAAAAGACAACTCTATGCGTGAATGGAAAGAAATTCGTTTGGAAGACGGTAAAGTAGGATGGGTTCCAGCTTCTGCCATAGAAGGTATTTAATTTTTTCTATATTCTAAAAACAGCTCGTATAAACCGATAATTCCGCTTTATACGAGCTGTTTCTGTCTATTTTTAGGAGCTTTTTCTCTGTACTTATAATTCTGCATACTTGAAAATGATTATTTTTTGGAGAGGCAATATTCTTTTTGAAAAAAGATAAAGAAATAGTTTGTTTTATCCTTTTTTTTCCTTAAGTTTATAGCGTGATAATAAAAAGTACAGAGTATTAACCATTAAATTTATGAATATGAGAACAATAACATTTAATGAATTACGTAAGATTAAAGACTCATTGCCTAGTGGTAGTATGCATAGAATAGCCGATGAACTTGGACTGAATGTTGACACTGTAAGAAATTTTTTCGGTGGACACAATTTTAAGGAGGGGAAAAGTGTTGGGATTCACTTGGAACCTGGACCAGATGGTGGATTGGTTATGATTGATGATACTACTGTTTTAGAGCGAGCTTTAAAAATTTTAGATGAAATGGCAGGTAAGACTGAAGAAGCTGTTCGAGCTTAAGAAGAGAAAGTTAGATAGAATCCCAATTGCTGACAACAATTGGGATTTCTTGTTTGTTTTAATCTCAAAATCAATGATATATGGAAGATAAATTAGTTACTTTGGCAATCTTAACGTACGCGAAAGCTCAAATATTGAAAAATGTTCTTGAAAATGAAGGTATTGAGACTTATATTCACAATGTAAACCAGATACAACCGGTTGTTTCTTCTGGCGTACGTGTACGTATTAAGGAGAGTGACTTACCTCATGCTCTGAAAATTACTGAAAGCTCTGCGTGGTTATCTGAAGAGGTAGTGGGGGGGAAGTCACCTAAACTGGAGAAGGTTAGTAATAAAGTGCTGATTCCAGTGGATTTTTCCAATTATTCTTTGAAGGCTTGCGAGTTCGGTTTCAATTTCGCTCAGAATATAGGTGCAGAAGTTGTTTTGCTACATGTTTATTTTACTCCTATATATGCAACTTCTTTGCCATACGGAGACGTATTTAACTATCAGCTAAGTGATGAGGAGAATGTAAGGAGTATCTTACAAAAAGTTCATGCTGATTTGAATGCATTATCTGATAAAGTAAAAGAGAAGGTAGCTTCCGGCGAGTTTCCAGATATTAAATATACTTGTGTTTTGCGTGAAGGTATTCCTGAAGAAGAGGTACTCCGCTATACCAAGGAATATCGACCACGCATTATCATAATGGGAACTCGTGGTAAAAGTCAGAAGGATATTGATTTGATCGGTAGTGTAACGGCTGAAGTGATTGAACGTAGCCGTGTACCGGTATTGGCCATTCCTGAAAATACTCCATTCAAGCAATTTTCTGAGGCTAAGCGTATTGCATTCATTACTAATTTTGATCAACGTGATTTAATAGCTTTTGATTCGCTAATAAATAATCTGAAATCATTTAAGTTTTCAGTGTCTCTGATACATCTTTCAGATGTTCAGAATACATGGAATGAAATAAAACTGGCTGGTATTAAGGAATATTTTCAAAAACAATATCCACAATTGGAAATATACTATGATGTGGTAAAGAACGATAATCTGCTTAGTAGTTTAGACAGTTATATCAAAAGTAATCATATTGATATTATAACATTAACTTCTTATAAAAGAAATATATTTTCGCGCTTATTTAACCCTGGCATTGCCAGAAAGATGATTTTCCATTCTGATACACCATTGTTGGTAATTTACGGAAGACCGAATTAGGTGTTGAATATAGGTATATATGGTTTCTATCCAATATCAGCATTATGTTTAATATGGCGCTGGAATAATTTAATCTAATTTTAATTTCTTCTCTCCCTCACTTAAGAAATAACATTCTTTACTTAATGATATAACAATAATAAAAGCCTAATTAAATTATTAATTAGGCTTTTATTATAAAGTATTACATCAACTTTTCAATTTCTTCGAATTCAGGGCCCATTTGCAAATTATAATACACTCTATATAGACCATTTAACCACAAATCTTTTTGATCAGGTTTCAGTTCTCTTGCCTTTTCATAATAAGGTTTTGCCTTTTCATAGAAAGTCTTCAGAGTAGCCTGGTCTTCTTTATACTTCGGATCATTAATATCTGTAGTTGCTTTTTCTGAGAAATCTTGTGCTTGTAAGCAGTAAATCAAGCCTAAATTAGAGTATGCTTCTGCATAATTAGGATCTACTTCTATAGTTTTTTTATAGAATTCAATAGCTTTATCATAGTCCTTCATATTGTGATAAAGGTAGCCTTTTACATACAAATAGAATGTATTGTTAGGATCTTTAGCCAACATATCATCAGCAAACTGCATAGCTTCGTCATATTTGTTGTTATTGCTATAATAATCAATCAAGTGACCGAAGAAGAATGAATGTTCAGGATATTTCTGGATACCTTCTTTTAAAGAAGCAATCCATTTAACAGTATCACCTTCAGCTTTCAATGCAGTAGAGATAAATTCCATTGCGTATTTCCCAACTTCTTTATCATCTTGCGCATAAGGAGCATACTTCAAAATACTAGGATAATCTTCCATCTTAGCAGCTGCTAAACTTGCATAATATGCTATTTGGGGTAATACAGTATCTGTTTGTAATAGATTTTCCTTTTCAAACATCGGGTTGATAGCAATATCAATGTATGTTGCAAAGAAATCTAATGCTTTTTTATTGTCTTCATTGGCTGCATCGCCTTCTTTCTGTGAGGCCAAATTAAAGAATTGGATACCGCCATTGATCAGATTACCGCGTTCTGCTAAAATTGTAGCAGAATTAGATTTTCTATATTTATTCTTGATTTTGCCCTTTTCATTGGGAATTTGTGCCAATTCGTCACATTTGAAGTAGAATTTACACATGTTCAATGCGCTATTATATACCTGAAGAGTGTCATAAGGTTTTCTCAGATAGGCATTTTCCATTTCTTTCTCACTTCTTTTTCTTTGGATAAGACCTGCTACATCCCACGTTTCGGCATTGTCCTTTGTTTCGGGATTGGTTAAAGCCTGATTTATCAGTTCCTCTGCTTTGGCAAAGTCAGGATTTACTCCGTTAGCAATACTTTTAGCCTCTTTTACGTTCTTTTCTTGGGCGAAAGTAAAGCTTGCGACAAGTAGTAAAACCATTGAAAATAATACTCTTTTCATGATTGTAGAAAATTTAAATTAATATTATGTCTATTCTTCATTTTCATTGTTTACCTCGTTCTGAGGGCTTTCAAGGGTATTTTCTTCCCCCTCCTCTATAAGTTCCTCTTCATTTTCTGAAGTGACTTTACATACAGAGCCGATTTCGTCATTACGTTTCTCAAGGTTGATTAGACGCACACCTTGTGTAGCACGTCCCATGATACGAACATCGGCGACTTTCAGACGGATGGTAATACCGGATTTATTAATAATCATCAAGTCATTTTCATCTGTAACAGACTTGATAGTTACTAATTTACCCGTTTTATCGGTGATATTCATTGTTTTCACACCTTTACCTCCACGATTGGTCTTGCGATAATCTTCAATATCCGAACGTTTGCCATATCCTTGTTCCGATACAACCATAATTGTTTCCGCTTCAGGATCTTTGATGCATATCATACCTACTACTTCGTCTTGACCGTCTTCATCCAATGTCATACCACGTACACCGGTGGCAGTACGTCCCATAACGCGCACAGCACTTTCATGGAAACGAATGGCACGTCCGTTACGGTTGGCAATGATGATTTCATTGTCGCCGTTTGTCATACGCACTTCGATTACACGGTCGTCTTCACGGATAGTGATAGCATTTACACCATTTTGGCGAGGACGTGAATACTGCTCAAGCAATGTTTTCTTAATGACACCATTCTTAGTACAGAACAATACATAATGGCTGTTGATAAATTCTTGGTCGTTCAGGTTCTTCACGCGCAAATAGGCGTTTACAGCATCGTCAGAGTCGATATTCAACAAATTCTGGATGGCACGACCTTTCGAATTCTTAGTACCTTCGGGGATTTCGTATACCTTCAGCCAGTAACACTTACCTTTCTGTGTAAAGAACATCATGGTATTATGCATGGTTGCAGGATAAATATGCTCTACAAAGTCTGCATCGCGGGTTTCGGTACCTTTGGAGCCTACCCCACCACGGTTTTGCGCACGGAATTCGCTCAGCGGTGTGCGTTTGATGTATCCCATGTGCGAGATGGTGATAATCATTTCATCATCTGCATAGAAGTCTTCCGGATTGAATTCTTCTGATGAATAGACAATTTCCGAGCGACGTTCGTCACCATACTTCTCTTTTACTTCAATCAGTTCATCTTTAATGACTTTGCGGCAGAGTTCGTCATTGACAAGGATTTCTTCCAAATAAGCAATCTGCTTCTGAATTTCCTCATATTCGGCGTGCAGCTGGTCTTGCATCAATCCTGTGAGCTGACGCAAACGCATTTCAACAATGGCACGTGACTGAATTTCACTGAGTTGGAATCGCTCCATCAAACCTGATATAGCATCATTCGGGGTTTTAGCAGCACGGATAATCTTGATTACTTCGTCGATATTATCAGATGCAATGATTAATCCTTCCAGAATATGTGCACGTTCTTTGGCCTTGCGCAAATCATACTGAGTACGGCGGATGACTACGTCGTGTCTGTGCTCAACGAAGTGTTTTATCAAATCTTTCAGATTCAACAGACGTGGACGGCCATGTACCAATGCAACATTGTTCACACCAAAAGATGTCTGCAGCATTGTCATCTTGTAGAGCTTGTTGAGTACAATGCTGGCATTTGCATCACGTTTTACATCAATAACGATACGCATACCTTCACGGTCGGATTCGTCATTAGCATTGGCAATACCTTCAATTTTCTTTTCGTTGGCCAGATCGGCTATATTCTTAATCAATTCAGCTTTGTTGACACCATAGGGAATTTCTGTCACAACGATTTTATCGTGCGTCGAACCAGTCTCAATTTCGGCTCTAGCACGCATTATGACACGTCCGCGTCCCGTGAGATAGGCTTCGCGAACACCGCTCATACCGTATATATAGCCTCCGGTCGGGAAATCAGGAGCTTTGACATACGTCATCAGCTCTTCTATATCGATGTCATTGTTTTCAATGTATGCAATACAAGCGTCAATAACCTCAGATAGATTATGGGTCGGCATATTGGTAGCCATACCTACGGCAATACCAGATGCACCATTTACCAAAAGATTCGGAATACGGGCCGGCATGACGGTAGGCTCTTGCAAAGAGTCATCGAAATTGTTCTGCATGTCAACAGTCTCTTTCTCAAGGTCTGTCATCATGTCTTCACCAATTTTTCGCAAACGACACTCTGTATAACGCATGGCAGCAGCACTGTCACCGTCTACTGAACCGTAGTTACCTTGTCCATCTACCAACATGTAACGCATTGCCCAAGGCTGAGCCATACGTACAAGAGCTCCGTAAACGGACGAGTCGCCATGAGGGTGATATTTACCTAATACTTCACCTACAACTCTGGCTGATTTTTTATAAGGTTTGTCGGAGGTATTTCCTAATCCCATCATTCCGAAAAGAATTCTTCGGTGAACGGGTTTAAAACCATCTCTAACATCCGGAAGGGCACGTGAAACAATGACCGACATAGAGTAGTCAATGTACGATGACTTCATTTCCTCCTCGATGTTAATCTTTATAATTCTGTCTTGTTCAAGCATTTAAAAAGATTATTAATTATACATTTTCGGGTTCGTGAAAAACCACGCTAAAGTACTGCTTTTTTACGATATACAAAAGTTTTCCTCCATAAACTTTGTTGCCTGCAACATAAATATGGAAGTACTCCCTCCCTTCCTCACCAAATTGCTATTAATATATAAGGTATAAAGTGGAAAAACAGATTTGAAATTTATGGCACGGGATTTGTATACTATTAAATCAGTTAAATATGATACGCTGAATTAATAAATGCGTATCTTTGTCGTGGATAACCTTTTTAATTGAGGAGAATTATAAAATATGAACAATCAATTTTCACAAAGAGTTTCAGACATAATTACTTATAGCAAGGAAGAAGCCAATCGATTGAGAAATCGCTATATTGGTCCGGAACACCTTCTGCTCGGCATGCTGCGTGATGGCGGAGGAAAAGCTATTGAAATATTGTTGAAACTTGATATAGATTTAAAACGAGTAAAAAGTCGTCTGGAGGGTTTCCTAAAGGATGCCGAGGACGATACTCTCTTGCCGGACGCTGAAGTGCCCTTGTCCCCGATGACGGCTAAGATATTGAAGATGTGTATGCTTGAAGCGCGTTTGCTGAAAAGTGCAACTGCCGATACGGAACATGTATTGCTGGCTATCTTGAAAGATGGCGACAATCTTGCTGCAACTGTTTTGGAAGAACACCGGGTGGATTATCAGGCTGTATTTGAACAGCTTTCGATGAAATCGACCAATCCGAATGCGGGAATGGGATTCACCGAGGATGATGAAGAGGATGAAGAAGATATGAATATGTCCCGCTCCTCCCGTACTGGGGGAGCTGGTTCGGCTTCGGCTGCACAGGCTGCATCCAGAAAGCCGTCCAATGATACTCCTGTGCTGGACAATTTCGGCGTAGACATGACGCGGGCTGCCGAAGAAGGCAAGCTGGACCCGGTTGTGGGTCGCGAACGCGAGATTGAACGTCTGGCGCAAATCTTGAGCCGCCGTAAGAAGAACAATCCGGTGCTTATCGGTGAACCTGGAGTCGGAAAATCTGCCATCGTAGAGGGTTTGGCATTGCGTATTGTGCAAAAGAAAGTTTCGCGCATTTTGTTTGAAAAGCGCGTGGTGATGCTTGATATGGCCTCTGTGGTGGCGGGAACAAAATACCGTGGTCAGTTTGAGGAACGTATCCGCTCTATCATCAACGAGTTGCAGAAAAATCCGAATGTCATCCTTTTCATCGATGAAATCCATACGATTGTAGGTGCCGGTGCTGCTGCCGGTTCCATGGATGCTGCCAATATGCTGAAACCAGCTTTAGCGCGTGGTGAAATACAGTGTATTGGAGCTACCACTCTCGATGAATACAGAAAGAATATCGAGAAAGACGGTGCTTTGGAACGTCGTTTCCAAAAGGTGATTGTAGAGCCTACCACAGCTGAAGAAACGCTTCAGATATTGAAGAATATCAAGGAGAAGTATGAAGACCATCATAACGTGAGCTACACGGATGAAGCCTTGGAAGCATGTGTCAAGTTGTCAGCACGCTATATAACCGACCGCAACTTCCCGGATAAAGCTATTGATGCTTTGGACGAGGCGGGTTCGCGTGTGCATTTGACGAATATTAATGTTCCGAAAGAAATTGAGGAACAGGAAAAGCTGATTGAAGAGGCACGTAGCCTGAAGGCTGAAGCTGTAAAGTCACAGAATTTTGAGCTGGCTGCCAGCTACCGCGACCGTGAGAAGGAACTTTCTGTCCGCTTGGAGGAGATGAAGGTTGAGTGGGAAGCCCGTTTGAAGGATGACCGCCAAACGGTAGGTGAAGAGGAAATAGCCAATGTTATTTCAATGATGTCCGGTGTACCCGTACAGCGCATGGCGCAGGCAGAAGGACTTAAACTGGCCGGAATGAAGGAAGAACTACAGGCGAAGGTGATAGCTCAAGATGCTGCGATAGAGAAACTTACCAAAGCAATCTTGCGTAGCCGTGTAGGGTTGAAAGACCCGAACCATCCCATCGGAACTTTTATGTTCCTTGGCCCTACTGGTGTGGGTAAGACGCATTTGGCAAAGCAATTGGCAAAATATATGTTTGGCTCTGCCGATGCCTTGATACGTATCGATATGAGCGAGTATATGGAGAAATACACCGTATCTCGTATGATTGGTGCCGCTCCGGGATATGTGGGCTATGAGGAAGGCGGCCAGTTGACTGAAAAGGTGCGTCGCAAGCCGTATTCCATTGTCTTGCTGGATGAGATTGAGAAAGCCCATCCGGACGTGTTCAACATCTTGCTTCAGGTACTGGATGAAGGCCGTTTGACTGACAATTATGGCAGAACCATCGATTTCAAGAATACGGTTATCATTATGACCTCCAATATCGGTACGCGGCAGTTGAAGGAATTTGGCCGTGGCGTAGGTTTTGCGGCGCAAAACCGCACGGATGACAATGAACATTCGCGCAGCGTGATACAAAAGGCTCTGAACAAGACCTTTGCTCCCGAATTCTTGAATCGTTTGGATGAAATCATTACTTTCGACCAGCTCTCTTTGGAGGCCATCACAAAGATTGTGGACATTGAGCTGAAAGGTTTGTACGAACGGGTTGAAGCAATTGGTTACAAGCTGGTTGTGGAGGATGATGCAAAGACATTCCTTGCTTCGAAAGGGTACGATGTACAGTTTGGTGCGCGCCCATTGAAGCGCGCCATTCAGAACCACTTGGAGGATGGACTTTCCGAGCTGATAGTGGCGGAGGAGTTACAGCCGGGTGATACGGTAAACGTATCAGTAGACAAAGAAAAAGACGAGCTGAGCATCAGGAAGGCATAAGCTGTTCTTTATAAAAACCGTCAAAATGTCAGTCCTTATGGGCTGGCATTTTTTTTGTGCTATATCTGCCGGAATAATTAAAAATATAAATCTAAAAAATATAAATGTAGTATGCAAAAAGGTAATATTGGGGTAACTACTGAGAATATCTTCCCCGTCATTAAAAAGTTCTTGTATAGTGATCATGAAATTTTTCTCCGTGAGTTGGTTTCTAACGCGGTTGATGCTACACAGAAGCTGAAAACACTCTCCTCTATCGGTGAGTTCAAGGGTGAAGTTGGCGATTTAACCGTACATGTCTCGCTGGGAAAAGATACCATTACGGTGTCCGACCATGGTATAGGTCTTACGGCTGAAGAAATAGACAAGTATATTAACCAGATAGCTTTCTCTGGCGCCAATGACTTCCTTGAGAAATATAAAAACGATGCCAACGCCATCATCGGCCATTTTGGATTGGGTTTCTATTCGGCTTTTATGGTTGCCAAGAAAGTCGAAATCATCACTAAATCCTATCGGGAAGGCGCCCAGGCTGTAAAGTGGACATGCGATGGCAGTCCGGAGTTTACGATTGAAGACACTGATAAGGCAGAACGTGGTACGGATATCGTTCTTTACATAGACGATGACTGCAAGGAATTCCTTGAAGAAGCGCGCATTTCCTCTTTGTTGAAGAAGTATTGCAGCTTCCTCCCTATCCCGGTTGCATTCGGCAAGAAGAAAGAATGGAAAGACGGCAAGCAGGTTGAAACTGCCGAGGATAATATCATCAATGATTCCAACCCGTTGTGGACGCTGAAACCCAGCGAATTGAAAGATGAAGATTATAAGAAGTTCTACCGTGACCTTTATCCTATGTCCGACGAACCTTTATTCTGGATTCATCTGAATGTGGATTATCCGTTCCACCTTACCGGTATTCTGTACTTCCCCAAAGTGAAGAGCAACATCGAGTTGAACAAGAATAAGATTCAGCTCTATTGCAACCAGGTATATGTGACGGATTCGGTGGAAGGTATTGTTCCCGACTTCTTGACCCTGCTGCATGGTGTGCTCGATTCACCGGACATTCCATTGAACGTTTCCCGTTCTTATTTGCAGAGCGATGCCAACGTGAAGAAGATTTCTACATATATCACGAAGAAGGTGTCAGACCGTTTGCAGTCTATCTTCAAGAATGACCGTAAACAGTTTGAGGAAAAGTGGAATGACTTGAAAATCTTCATCAACTACGGAATGCTTACGCAGGAAGATTTCTATGATAGAGCCAAGGATTTTGCCCTTTTCACCGATACAGACAGCAAATATTATACTTTCGAAGAGTATAAGACGTTGATTAAAGATAACCAGACGGATAAGGATGGAAATCTGATTTATCTGTATGCCAACAATAAAGATGAACAATACAGCTACATAGAGGCCGCTACGAATAAAGGATACAATGTGCTGTTGATGGATGGGCAGCTGGACATTGCGGTGGTGAGCATGTTGGAACAGAAGTTCGAAAAGGTTCGCTTCACTCGTGTAGACAGCGATATTATTGATAATCTGATTGTCAAGGAAGACAAGAAGAACGAAGCGTTGGAAGCCGGCAAGCAGGAAGTTCTTTCTTCCATCTTCAAGAGCCAGTTGCCCAAGATGGATAAGACGGAGTTCAACATCACGGCGCAGGCTTTGGGCGAAAATGCCACTCCTATCATGATAACTCAGAGCGAGTACATGCGCCGTATGAAGGAAATGGCGAATATCCAGGCTGGAATGAGCTTCTATGGCGAAATGCCGGATATGTTTAACCTGGTATTGAATTCAGACCATAAGCTGGTAAAAGAAGTTCTGGCAGATGAAGATAAGGAATGTGCTGCTGCCGTTGCTCCGGTTCAGGCAGAGATGGATGAAGTGAACAAGCAGCGTACTGACCTGAAAAAGAAGCAGGAAGGCAAGAAAGATGAGGATATACCGACTGCCGAAAAGGATAAAGTGAATGAGCTGGATAAGAAGTGGGACGAACTGAAAACACAGAAAGAAGGCATCTTCGCCGATTATGCTGCCAAGAATAAGGTTGTCCGTCAACTGATAGATTTGGCACTGCTGCAGAATGGTATGTTGAAGGGTGAAGCTTTGAACAACTTTGTCAAGAGAAGCATTGACCTGATAAAATAAGCCCCTTTAAATTTGCATTTAATATATGCAAGGGTATTGTGATTCTTCGGAGTCGCAATACCCTTTTTTTATTCATTTTCACCAATTAGGGTGTGATTTTCTTCGTTGAATACGGCATTTTTAGAAACTATTGTTTATATTTGGGGCAATGAACATTTATCTTACTCGGAATAGCATAGTTATGAAAAGAGTTTTATTGTTTTTTTCGTTTCTTCTATGTGGCTTTATTTTACAAGCTCAGAAAGTGGGGCTTGTACTGAGTGGCGGTGGAGCAAAAGGCATGACTCATATAGGCATTATCCGGGCTTTGGAAGAGAATAATATCCCCATTGATTATATAACCGGAACCTCTATGGGAGCTATCATCGGTTCTCTGTATGCTATGGGGTATTCCCCGGACGATATGGAGGCGCTGTTGCGCTCTCCCGACTTTAAGCGTTGGTATTCGGGCAAAGTGGAGCCTAAATACGAGTATTATTTTAAGAAGAATCGTCCTTCACCGGAATTTTTTAATATCCGTTTTGCTTTTAGGGACTCGCTGCATATAAAGCCCCAGATACTTCCCACAAGCATGGTCAACCCCATACAGATGAACCTGGTATTTGTGGAATTGTTTGCACGTGCTACGGCTGCATGTGGCGGTAATTTCAACAAACTGTTTGTTCCTTTTCGCTGTATAGCATCCGATGTGTACAATAAAAAGCCATTGGTATTGAGTAAAGGGGATTTGGGAGATGCGGTACGTGCTTCCATGAGCTTTCCATTTGTCTTCAAACCGATAGAAATAGACAGTACGCTTGCTTATGATGGCGGCATTTACAATAATTTCCCTACGGATGTGATGCGGGAGGATTTTCATCCGGATGTCATCATTGGCAGTGTGGTGGCGGCAAATCCCGGTAAGCCGAAGGAGAATGACCTGATGAGCCAATTGGAGAATATGATTATGCAGAAGACCGATTATTCCATTCCGGACTCATTGGGCATAGTCATGACCTTCAAGTACGATGATGTCAACCTGCTGGATTTTGACCGTCTGCAGGAATTGCACGATATAGGCTACAACCGTACTCTTAATATGATGGATTCCATCAAAAGCCGTGTTCACCGTAGGGTGAATGCTGATAATGTGCGTTTGAGGCGCCTTGTCTTCCGGAGTAACCTGCCTCAATTCCGTTTTCGGGATATTATTATTGAAGGGGCGAATGCCCAACAGCAAGCCTACATCAAAAAAGAGTTCCATGATGAAGAGCATGAAGTCTTTACTTATGAAGACTTGAAGCGCGGGTATTTTCGTTTGCTGGCAGATAATATGATTTCGGAAATAGTTCCTCATGCTGTGTATGATTCGGAATCCGATTTGTATGAGCTGCATTTGAAGGTGAAGATGGAGGATAATTTTTCCGTGCGTCTGGGGGGCAGTGTCTCTACCACGAGCTCAAATCAAATCTATTTGGGAATAGGATATCAGAACTTGAATTATTATTCCAAGGAAATCACTTTTGACGGTCAGTTGGGTAAGATTTATAATAATGCCCAGTTGATGGGTAAGATTGATTTGCCTACCAACATACCTACGTCCTTTCGTTTTATTGCTTCAATCAGTACCTTCGATTACTACAAGAAGGACAAGCTGTTTTCCAGGAATGACAAACCTTCATTCAATTCAAAGGACGAACGTTTTGTGAAGTTGATGGTTGCCTTGCCGTTTTTGGCCAATAAGCGTGCGGAGTTCAGTCTGGGATATGGCCAACTGGAAGATAACTACTTTCAATCCAGTGTAATAGATTTCGATAAGGACCGTTCGGACAGAAGTACCTACAAACTTTTGGGAGGTTCCATCGGTTTCTATGGGAGCACCCTAAATACGCGGCAATACGCGACAAAAGGTTATCTGGAGAAACTGATAGCCCAGGTATTTACCGGGAGGGAAAGATTTGAACCGGGGAATCCGCAAGAAGGGTACAGTCCTTCTCCGCAAGAGCGGCAATCATGGTTACAAATCTCTTATATGAAAGAGGCATATCACACGATGGGGCCGAAATTCACCCTGGGATGGATGGCAGAAGCACTGTATTCATCGAAGAATTTCTCTGAGAATTATACGGCAACCATGATGCAGGCAGGAGAATTTGCACCGACTCCGCATAGTAAACTGATGTACAATGAAGCTTTTCGTGCCAACCAGTATGTGGCTGCTGGTATCAAACCCATATATGTTTTGAACGACATGTTCCAGTTCCGGACAGAATTTTATGGCTTTACACCGATTTTTCCGATAAAAAAGAATGCATTGAATAAAGCATATTATGGAAAAGCATTCTCCCGCTTTGAGTATATGGGAGAAGTTTCTGTTATTTGTCATTTGCCCTTCGGAGCCATCTCTGCTTATGTAAATCATTATAGCTCACCGAGAAGGGAGTGGAATGTGGGGATGACCATCGGCTGGCAGTTGTTTAATTATCGCTTTGTCGAATAAATTTCTTCAAAAAAAGTTTGTATATCGTTTGCTAATTCGGAAAAAGTACGTATCTTTGCACCCGTTAAACAAAGAGGCCGCGTAGCTCAACTGAATAGAGTAGCTGACTACGGATCAGCCGGTTACAGGTTTGAATCCTGTCGCGGTCACTCTAAGAAAATAACGATAAACGGTCGCGTAGCTCAACTGAATAGAGTAGCTGACTACGGATCAGCCGGTTACAGGTTTGAATCCTGTCGCGATCACAAAGAACCTCCGCAAGAAAACTTGCGGAGGTTCTTTGTTTTTACAGCAATGGCATATAGTTGATGTTCTCCCCTTGTATGGCACTGGCGCGTGTTCTCTATAATGAAACAAACTGTTTCCCTTAACTAAACACTTTGTTTCATTATGGAGAACACTTTGTTTCCCTTGACAGAACACTTTGTTCCATCATATAAAAACAAAGTGTTTTTCTCTGCTGAAACAAAGTGTTCAGTGTTGTGAACTAATAGATTAGCTGAAATAATAGTCTTGTCTTGATTGAGCTAGAGACGTCTTTTTCTCGATTTAACCAGATGTCTTTTTGCTTTATAACGTAATCAGTAGACTGTTTTGGGATTATTGTACTGATAAATATAGTCACATAGGAAAAAAAGAAGGAGTTAATTCCGTGTTTCCACAAAGTTAACTCCTTGCATATCTGATATTAATATGTTGTATACTGGAAATTAATATCCTATAGGGGCGGTATAAGGCCTTAGCATTTGATGTTCAATTCATCCAGAATCTTGCGCATGGCTTCGAAAGTAGTGATTCTGGTCGGCACCAATGGCAGGCGGAGCTTGTTCTCAATCATTCCCATTACATTCAGCATGGCTTTTACTCCGGCAGGGTTGCCGTCTACAAACAGAAGCTTGAATAATTCGGCAAATTTGTGGTGAATGGTCAATGCATTGGCATAGTCCCCTTGCAGTGCCAGACGTACCATACGGCTGAACTCACGTGGGAACGCGTTTCCGATGACCGAGATAATGCCGACGGCCCCCAGGGTAATCAGAGGGAAGGTGATGCCGTCATCGCCCGAAATAACGTCGAAATTGGCCGGTTTGTTTTTGATGATGTCGTCCATCTGCGTGATGTCGCCCGAAGCTTCTTTGACGGCTATCACATTCTTGAAATCACGTGCAATGCGCAGGGTTGTTTCTGCCTTCATGTTCACGCCGGTACGACCGGGGACATTATAAAGCACAATCGGCAAATCCGTTGCTTCAGAAATGGCCTTATAATGCTGATATATACCTTCTTGCGATGGCTTGTTGTAATATGGAACGACGGATAGAATGGCATCTACTCCGGTGAAATCGTCATTTTTCAGTGTTTCCACTATGGCCCGGGTGTTGTTTCCACCTACGCCCAGCAGGATAGGAATTCTTCCGTTCACTCGCTCGATGACCATTTTCTTGATTTTCTTTTTCTCTTCTTCAGTCAGAGTCGGAGTTTCTGCCGTGGTGCCGAGCACACATAAAAAGTCGGTATTGTTTTGAAGTTGATAGTCTACCAAACGCATCAACGCATCGTAATCAACGCTTTCATCCTCTTTAAATGGAGTAATCAGCGCTACCCCCATTCCTTTCAATCTTGTCTGTATCATGAGTATTATAAAGTAATCTCTAATTAAATGACTCGCAAAAGTACGAATTTTTTCGATTTACCCTACAAATATAAGCCATAAAAAAGCTTTTTGTGGAAATTTGTTAGGATAGCAATGCCAAAAACTCATCTTCGCTCATAATCTTTACTCCCAGTTTCTGCGCTTTCTCCAGTTTGGCAGGTCCCATATTTTCTCCGGCCAGGATAAAGCTGGTTTTGGAGGAGATACTGCCGACGTTTTTCCCACCGTTCTTTTCAATCATCTCTTTGTATTCGTCCCGTGAGTGGTGGGTGAATACGCCGCTGATGACAATGGACTGGCCCGCCAGTTTGTCGGTGTATCCGCTGAGGTCTTCTTCCGTCCGGTGGAGTTGCAGACCGTTCGATTTCAGCCGTTCCACCAGCTCTCTGTTGGCAGGATTGGAGAAGTAGGTTATAATGCTCTGCGCTATTTTTTCACCGATTTCATCGATGTTTTTCAGCTTTTCGAGGTCTGCGTTTTCCAGTTCTTCGATGTCTGTAAAGGACTTGGCTATCTTCTTGGCAACCGTTTCTCCCACGAAGCGTATGCCCAGTGCAAAGAGTACTCTTTCGAATGGCACTTCTTTACTTGCCGCAATACCGTTGACTATGTTTTCTGCCGATTTTTCGCCCATCCGTTCCAGGTTCTTGATGTCATCGGTTTTGAGCTGGTATAAATCTGCAGTATCCTTTATCAGCCCCAATCGGTAGAACATATCTACTGTTTCAGGTCCCAGTCCGTCTATATTCATGGCTTTGCGGCTGATGAAATGCTCTATTTTCCCTTTAATCTGCGGAGGACAAGCGGTTTCATTGGGGCAATAGTGGGCTGCTTCTCCTTCAAAACGTATCAGTTTGCTGCCGCATTCGGGACAATGGGTGATGAACTTCACTTTTTCACCGATAAGCATACTGCGGGCATCCTTATCGACACCGGTTATTTTGGGGATGATTTCACCGCCTTTTTCCACATACACCATGTCGCCTATATGCAGGTCCAGCCCCTCGATAATATCTGCATTGTGCAGGGAGGCACGTTTCACAATGGTGCCGGACAGTTGTACGGGGTCCAGATTGGCAACCGGAGTGACTGCGCCGGTACGTCCTACTTGGTAGGTAACCCTATTCAAGCGTGTCAGTGCACGTTCTGCCTGGAATTTGTATGCGATGGCCCACCGGGGGGACTTGGCTGTGAATCCCAAATTCTTTTGTTGTCTCAAGCTGTTGACTTTTAGTACAATACCATCAGTAGCTACCGGAAGGTTCTTACGCTCCGTGTCCCAATAATTGATGTATTCGAAGACTTCCTCCAGGCTGTGGGCTTTTCTGGTGTGCTCTGATGTTTTAAATCCCCAGCTGGCGGCGGCTTGCAGATTCTCGTAATGGCCGTCGCAGGGCAATTCCTCTCCCAATAGATAGTAGAGATAAGCATCCAGCTTTCTGGATGCTACGATGGCGGAATTCTGCAACTTCAAGGTACCGGAAGCAGCGTTGCGCGGATTGGCGAAAAGCGGTTCCTCACGTGCTTCCTTTTCCCGGTTCAGTTCTTCGAAAACCACCCAGGGCATCAGGATTTCCCCTCTGATTTCGAATGATTTAGGATAATCCCCATGGAGGACCAGTGGAATCGTTCGGATTGTCTTTACATTGTCCGTCACGTCATCGCCCTTTTCGCCGTCGCCACGGGTGACGGCACGCACCAGTTTGCCATCCTCGTAAGTCAGCGAGATGGAAGTACCGTCATACTTCAGCTCGCAGCAGATTTCAAAATCCTCATTCAACGCTTTCTTTACCCGTTCGTAGAAGTCGGTCACTTCACTTTCGGAATAAGTGTTTCCCAATGAAAGCATGGGATATTTGTGTGCCACTTGTGTGAAGTTCTTATTCAAATCACTTCCTACACGCATCGTGGGCGAATTATCATCTTGGTATTCAGGATGTTCTTTCTCTAAGTCTTGTAGCTCGCGCATCAGGTCGTCAAACTCCTTGTCGGATATTTCAGGAGCATTCAGCACATAATAATTGTAGTTGTGCTGGTGTAATTCCGCACGGAGCCGGTCTATTTTTTCTTTTACAGTCATAGGGTTTCCGGATTGTTTGAACGCAAAAATACGGGTTTCTCCCCGAATATTTGTACTTTTGCAGCTTGAAATAGCTAAAATAAAGTTATATGCGTATTGACATTATCACAGTTTTGCCGGAGATGATTGAGGGATTCTTCAACTGTTCCATTATGAAACGTGCTCAAAATAAAGGGCTTGCAGAGATACATATCTATAATCTTCGTGATTATACGGAAGATAAGTACCGTCGTGTAGACGATTATCCGTTTGGCGGCTTTGCCGGAATGGTCATGAAGATAGAGCCGATAGAGCGGTGTATCAACGCCTTGAAGGTCGAGCGGGATTACGACGAGGTTATCTTTACGACCCCCGATGGTGAGCAGTTCAATCAGCCGATGGCAAATACTCTTTCCCTTGCCCAGAATCTCATCATTCTCTGCGGGCATTTTAAAGGGATAGATTACCGGATTCGCGAGCATCTCATCACCAAGGAAATCAGTATCGGCGACTATGTGTTGACTGGTGGAGAACTGGCGGCGGCTGTCATGGCAGATGCCATCGTCCGTATCATTCCGGGAGTGATTTCCGATGAGCAGTCTGCACTTTCAGATTCTTTTCAGGACAATCTGCTGGCCGCACCGGTCTATACACGTCCCGCTGATTACAATGGATGGAAGGTTCCGGATATTTTACTCTCCGGACATGAGGCCAAGATTAAGGAATGGGAGCTGCAACAGTCGTTGGAAAGGACCCGTAGATTGCGTCCGGATTTGTTGGGAGAGTAAGTTTACTGATGTAAATAAAAAGAAAAAGGACATTCGTCAATGAATGTCCTTTTTTATGAATATATATTGCGAATGGCAATCTCTTGTTATTCTTTATACCTCGAGTGCACCAATAATATCCTTTATAGACTGATAACCGTGTCTGTCAAGATAGTCATTTATTCCTTCTACCACTTTCACTGTAACCGCCGGATCAATGAAGTTTGCCGTACCAATCTGGATGGCAGAGGCACCTGCAAGCATGAATTCCACAGCATCTTTCCAGTTCATGATACCTCCCAAGCCTATGACGGGGATTTTTACCGCTTTGGCTACTTGCCATACCATACGTAAGGCAATGGGTTTCACGGCCGCACCGGACATGCCACCGGTTACAGTGGAGAGTATCGGACGCCTGCGTTCCGCGTCTATAGCCATTCCCAGCAGGGTATTGATGAGGGAAACACTGTCTGCACCGCCATTTTCGGCTGCGCGGGCTATTTCAGTGATGTCGGTAACGTTCGGGGAGAGCTTTACGATAAGTGTCTTTTTGTAAACTGAGCGCACGGCTTTCACCACTTCTTCGGCGCCCTTGGCGGTAACACCGAATGCCATTCCTCCTTGCTTCACGTTGGGGCAAGAGATGTTCAATTCTATGGCAGGAATTTTGTCAAGTTCATTAATGATTGCGGCTGTTTCGGCATAGTCTTCGATGGCAGAACCCGAAACATTCACAATCATGTTGGTCTGAATGTCCTTGATGCGGGGATAGATGTGTTCAACAAAGTAATGAACACCCTTATTTTGCAGTCCCACAGCGTTTAACATACCCGAAGGAGTCTCTGCCATGCGCGGATATGGATTGCCTTCACGTTTGTGAAGAGTGGTTCCCTTTACAATAATACCGCCTATTCGCGATAGTTCGATGAAATCGGCGAATTCTTCACCATATCCGAATGTTCCGGATGCAGTCATCACCGGATTATTCATTTGTAATTCACCAATATTTACACTTAAATCTGCCATAATAGTTTGTTTATATTAAAAACCGGACCTTCTTTACATACGCACAAATGACCTTCCGTGGTATTTTCTACACAGCATAGACAAGCGCCTATGCCACACGCCATCATATTTTCCAAAGATACTTCGCAACTGATGCCTTTACTTTTGGCATACTTTGCTACTGCCATCATCATCGGTTTGGGGCCGCAAGTATATATCTGCTCAAAGCACACCTTATTTAATATGGAGTGTTGTGTTACGTATCCCTTCTCTCCGTGGCTGCCATCTTCGGTGGTGGTATACACCTCGCCATAGGCGGCAAATTGTTCCAATTGAAGCAAATCTTTGTCACTTCTGGCACCCAGCAGGAATGTTGGCTTGCAACCTTTCTTGGCGAGCTGTTCGCCTAAATATAACATAGGAGCTGTACCTACACCTCCACCTACCAATAAGAGCTTGTCTGAGGGCTTTTCAGGCATTGTGAAGCAGTTTCCCAACGGAAGCACTACATTGATTATATCGCCTGCTTTTGCTTCTCCTAATCGCTTGGTTCCGTCGCCTACAAGTTGGATTAAGAACCAGACCTCGTTCCGTTGTCTATCTACATAATTGATGGAGATGGGGCGGCGCAAAAAAGTGGTAGGTGAGCCGTCCACGCGAATCTCTGCAAATTGTCCCGGAAGCATTTCCGGAAGTGGGGATGGAGAAGTCAGCTTCAACAACACGTAGTTGGCATGCAAGCGGAGGTTCTCTGTCACTGTCAGATCTAAAATATACTTTTTCATATCTATAAAGAGGGATGTTTTTCTTTCGGGTGCAAAGATAGTGTAAACCGAGTGCAGAATAAAATGAACCCGTTTCTTTTTTATGCCGGGGCGTTAGTCTATTTCCATTCTCATTCCTTAATTTTCCGGTTTGAAAGTCTCGTAGGTATTGTCATCAAAGAAAATTCTTATTTCTGTGATTTTTCTGGGAGGTCTTTCTTTGTAGATAATCTCTTGTTTTACAATCTCTTTAGGCGATTTTAGGGCTGTCTCTAATGCAATTTCCTTGCGATTTTTAGATTCTTCCGGCCCGTTGGACAGATTTTCCGGATTCTCGGCGAATAAAGGATAGTCGAATCCATCGTTTTCGGGTGAATCCGGATTATTACTCATATTACCTTTTCCGGTAAGCAGCCACTCCAAGTTTATGTCGTTGTATCGTTGATGCAATCGGAGAATGACTTCCGTACTTGGATATTTGTTACGCGGACCCAAGATGTGAGAAATGGTGGCTTGGGCCACGCCGATACTCTCGGCAAAAGCTCCTGCTGTCAGTTTCTCCCGGTCCATAACCATTTTGAACCTGTCTTTTATACTCATGGTTTATGTGTTATTACAATTGTACATGTTATTTATTGGATTACAAAAGTAAAAAAACGACATCACAAAAGCAAATTAAAAATGTAATATTTTAAAGTTCACAAATGAAATACTGTTATTACAATATTCATCATTACAAATGCTATAATACAAATTACGAGTAAAATAGGTGTTTATCGTAAGTTTAATAAAATAATATATTTGTCTAGTTATTAGCATATTATATAGTTATTTTTTGATGGTAAATGCTGTATTACATTTGTTTGTCGCTCATTTTATATAATATATAATTTAATAATTTGATTAATCGTCGTATGTAATTGATATATACATATTTATTGCTTATAATTATATGGGTTAACCCCTACTCTATTATTTTTGTAAACCATCAGTTTGCGATATTAAATATTACTTATTACATTTGTGTTTTCAAGTATAATATTACATATGTTATAATACACCCGTCATATAGATATTTATGTAATGTATTAAATTCACAATAGTCAATTATCCTAGTTGTGTATTACAACTATTGTACTCTTGAAAAGTGTAACAGATTTCATATATGACGATTTAAAGCTGAATTGCTCCATCTCTTCTTTTTACTAAAGGAGAAAAGATGTGACATAAATAAGAAAATAAGATGCTTTATTTATTTTCTAGTCTTCAAGACTTAAATCCTTGCTTTATTTCTGTATAATTGGTCGATTCGTTATAAAAACACGATTCTCAGAGCTTATAAATGAACGTAATTTGCTGTAAATATGATTATTATCTCCTATTTTACTGTCTATGCTAAGGACCGAAATAGAAAAAGGGGGATAAATCCCCCTAAAAATGACATAATGATATCAAATCAGTCTGTTTTATGCTTTTCCCCTTTTATGGAAAAGGATGCTGTATGGAAGTTAATGTAGAATCTTAAAGACCAATTCCCGGAGGATATCTCCATCGCTTAGGGAGGAATTTCCTACTCCTTTGGATTTGGCATCTGCATATCGAATTTCTCCGATTATCTGCATGGTCTTTACTCCGCTGTAACGGCGCATGGCACTTAGGTATTCGCGCGACTGCCAGGGAGTCTTTAATCCTATGAAACTGGCAATACCCTGCTCCGTCTTTTCGGGTGCATAATAAGTCAACATCAAGTTGGAGAAGAAGCCGAAAAGTAAAGATAAAGTCATCTGGATAGGGTTTGTTTTCGGATTTTCTTCAAAATATTTTATTATTTTATTGGCCTTTAGTATGTCTTTTTCTACAATGGCACTGCGAAGTTCAAAGTTATTATAATCCTTACTGATTCCGATGTTACGTTCTATCTGTTCGGGGGTGACGCGTGTCTGACCTTTTGGAAGAGTTATAATCAGTTTTTCCAGTTCTCCTGTAAGGCGGCTGAGGTCCGTACCTACGAAATCGGCAAGCATGGAGGTGGCTTTAGGATCCAAGTCTACACCTTTGCGCTTCATGTATGAGGTGATGAATGCCGGTAACTGGGCATCCTTCACCTTCTTGGATTCGAATAGAACTCCCACCTTCTCTATTTCGGCCGCCAGCTTCTTTCTTCTGTCCAGCACCCCATGTTTGTGGCATAGAACAAGAATGGTGGAGTTCAACGGTTTTTGCAGGTAGTATGAAAGCTCCTCCATGTTGCGGATGGCCTGCGCTTCCTTTACGACTACGACCTGGCGTTCGGACATCATCGGATAGCGCTTGGCCGCATTGATGACAGTGGCTATATCGACATCTGCACCGTAGACTACGGTCAGGTTGAATTCCTTTTCGGTGTCAGTGAGAACGTTGTCTACAATATAGTCGGAGATGAGGTCTATGTAATACGATTCCTCGCCCATGAGATAGTAGACGGGGCGGTATTGCTTGGCTCTCAACTCTTTTAGAATATCATCACAGGTTGTTTCTTGTTTTGCCATATAATAAAGTAAGTGCTATACGAGGGGATGTCCCGTAACGGATTACCAGTCGAACTTCAAGTGTTTTACGGTTTTCTTTTCATCAATAATCATGCGCAAGGATGCGATGCCGATTTCAACATGCTCCTTTACATAATTCTGGGTCACCAGATTGTCGCTTTTATCGGTTTTTACACCTTCCGGAATCATCGGTTGGTCTGAAACCAGCAGAAGGGCTCCCGTGGGAATATGATTGGCAAAACCGCAGCTGAATAGGGTTGCTGTTTCCATATCGACAGCCATGGCACGGGTTTTCTTCAGATATTCTTTGAATTCCTCGTCATGTTCCCAAATGCGGCGGTTGGTGGTGTATACGGTACCGGTCCAGTAGTCACGGGCATAATCGCGGATGGCAGAAGAAACGGCACGTTGCAGCATAAATGCCGGGAGTGACGGGACTTCAGGTGGGAAGTAGTCGTTGGAGGTACCCTCGCCACGGATGGCGGCAATGGGAAGGATGAGGTCCCCTATTCTATTTTTCTTGTCTATACCGCCGCACTTACCCAGAAACAGACATGCCTTGGGCCTGATAGCACTCAGCAAGTCCATGATAATGGCGGCATTAGGACTTCCCATACCAAAATTAATGATGGTCATTCCTTCTGCACTGGCAGATATCATGTTGGCATCTTTACCGAGAATGGGAACATTGAACTTTTCTGCGAAAATCTCTACGTACTTGTTGAAGTTGGTCAACAGAATGTACTCTCCAAAATCCTCCAGGTTACGCTTTGTGTAACGGGGCAGCCAATTGGCTACGATTTCTTCTTTTGTTTTCATAAGATTTCATTAAATTTGTGTTCCCAAAAGACGGGAACCATTATTTAACTTACAAATGTAGTAAATGTTATCGTTAAACCTACCAGCATTCGATGCTAAAATTGCCGCAAGGAACGGAAAAAATGTTATTTTCGATATAATCCGTCGTCGTTATGTCGCCTTGACCCCTGAAGAATGGGTGCGGCAGCACTTCGTCCACTTTCTTCTTGCTCACAAGGGGTATCCGCAGGCGCTTATGGCAAATGAGGTGCAGGTACAGCTGAACGGTACAAAGAAACGCTGTGATACAGTGCTCTATCGGCGCGACCTTACCGCCCGGATGATTGTGGAATACAAGGCGCCTGAAATAGAAATCACCCAAAAGGTTTTCGACCAGATTACCCGCTACAACATGGTGCTGAAAGTGGATTATCTGATTGTCAGCAACGGGCTTCAGCATTATTGTTGCCGCATAGATTACGAGCACAACAGCTATACTTTTCTGCAGGATATACCCGAGTATCAAAACTTATAGGAGGAGCTACCAATAGCCCCCTTGCCTCTCTCATCTCATCGCATCATATACCATGCGTGATATGCGGGCGATGATGTTCGCATTGTCCTCATCTGTCTCGTATGAGTCCATGACGAAGGCGGCAATGTAGTATTTCCGGCCGTCGGGAAGGATAACGAGGCCGGCATCATTATCTGCAGTTTTCATACCGTCGGCATTGCGGTCGGAAGAGCCGGTCTTGTGTCCTACTACGGTTTTGGCTGGCAACATACCTTTCAGTTTGTTGGCACCGGTTTCAGTATCTATCATGGTCTGCCACAAGAAGTCTTTCAGCTCCTTGTTGGAGAACAACTCTTTTTCATCAGCCGTTCTCAGTAGTCGGACCATAGCGGAAGGAGTACTCCAGTTGCGGTATACAGCCTCGAAGCTGGAGTGCATGCCGTCTTCTGTTTCCGAGAGGTTGAAGGAGTCGATACTCAACCGGTGGATATAGTCATTGATATGTTTGATGCCTCCTGCATATTCTATCAAGATGTCGCAGGCATTGTTGTCGCTTTGGGAAATGCTGTATTGCATCAGTTCCCTAAGCGTAATCGTGAAATCCTGGTCGGGAAACTTCTTCCGCAGGGGGCTGTAGGTATTGGGCGGCATTTGGGATGCCTTTATGGAAACAATGCTGTCCAGACTGATGCTTTGCTTATCCATCTTGTCCAGTACGGCCAGTGCCACATGGAATTTGAATACACTGAGCAAGGGGAAGTGTACATGGTCGTTATACCGGAGCATGTCTCCTTTGTCTGTCCATACGGCTATACCAACGGTGGCTTTCTTGCCATTGAGCAGACTGTCAATCCGGTTTTCAAGTTCAGACATTTGCTGCGCCCGGACGACGGTAGCTATACAAGTGAATAAGGTAAGTATGGCGATGAAATATGCTTTCATAACTTCAATTTCTTTAAGAGGCAATTCGCACGCAAAGATACAACTTTTAGCAGCAAGTTGCTAAAATGAGTTATGGATTATGAGCTATAAGTGTGATAGCCTATAACCCATAATCCATAACTTGTAGCTCATCCTCCCTATTGTTTCTTACTGAACTTCTCCTGCAACTTCTGCATCAATTCGTAGAAATTAGGAATATAGACCGTGGCAAGCAAGGTATTCAGTGCCATACCGAACACTACGGCGGCTCCCAGTGCAATACGGCTTCCCGCCCCTGCTCCGGTTGCAAAAAGCAGCGGCATAACCCCGAATACGAATGCAAGCGATGTCATCAGAATAGGTCGCAGGCGGATATGTCCGGCCTGGAATGCCGCATCGCGGATTGAATTGCCTTGTGCACGAAAGTCACGTGCAAACTCCACAATCAGAATACCGTTTTTGGCAGACAAGGCGACAAGCAGAATGATTCCAATTTGTGTGTAGATGCTGACCGGAGTCCCCATGACATAGCATCCCAGCATGGCACCGAGCAGTGCAACCGGAAGTCCCATTACGGCAGCTACCGGACTGGTCCAGCTTTCGTATTGTGCGGCGAGTACAAGGAAGGCAACCAGCAGTGCCATGACGAATACGACAGTCGTCGTGGTTCCCGCCTGCGTCTCCTGATAGGCTACCGAAGTCCATTCATAGCCGAACTCGTCTCCGAGATGCTCTTTGATTAGACTTTCCATTTGCCGGATACCCTCTCCCGAACTACTGCCCGGAGCCACATTGCAGGTCACGGCTGCTGTGGAGTACATGTTATATCTGTTTATCTGGTCCATGCCTAACTGCTCTTCCACCCGGGTGAAGGAAGAGAAAGGTACCATTTCTCCCGATGCATTGGGAACGCTCAATTTCAGAACATCGTCGATGACACGCTGGGCACGGTCGCCCGCCCCCAATTTCACTTGGTAGATGTGTCCGAACTGTACATAGTCGTTGACGTAGGCCTCCCCCATATAGTAACCCAAGGCGGTGAATACACTGTTCAGCGGGATACCCATCAACTGTACCTTGTCGCGGTCTATATTCAAAAAATATTGCGGTACATTGGCTTGGTACTGGCTGCTGACCGATGCCAGTGCCGGATAATTGCGGTAATGCTCCATCAAGGTCTCTACAGCACGCTGCATCTCGGTGGCGCCGAGGTTGTGGCGGTCTTCCAATTGGAGTTGCAGGCCTCCGGTAGCTCCCAGTCCGGGGATGGCAGGCGGGACCATGGCAAATATCTCTGCTTCCTGGATGCCATATACTTCCATATTGAAGCGCTGTACTACGGCTTCAGCCGTATGTTCCTTTCCCTTGCGTTCATTCCAGTTTTTCAGTACGATGAAGTAAGTGGCCGCATTGCTTTGCTCTCCACCTCCCATCACGGAGAAGCCGGATATGCCGATGTAGTCCTTTATTTCGGGGTAAGAATCGAGAATCTTATTTATCTGCTTTCCTACGGCTTGGGTGCGCTCCAGGCTCGATGCAGGGGGAAGCTGTACCACTGCGAGGAAATAGCCGTCATCTTCTTCCGGAACAAATGTGGACGGCCATTTGACAAACAGCAGGACAGCAATCAATGTGAAAACCGCATATGAAACGATGGAAGCGACAGGGCGTTGGAGCAGGTACTCCACTATCCGGTCGTAGACTCCTTGTGTCTTGTCGTACAGATGGTTGAACCCCCGATATAGGGGATTTTTGGAAGGCCGGGTAGGTTGCAGCATCAAGGCACAGAGTGCCGGAGTAAGGGTCAGTGAGTTGAATCCGCTAAGTACGGTGCTGGCTGCAATGGTCAAGGCAAACTGTTTATACAGTTGTCCTGATATGCCGCTGACGAGTGTTGTCGGGATAAATACGGCAAGCAGCACCAGCACTACCCCGACAATGGGTCCGGTAATCTCTCCCATCGCTTCGGTCACAGCCTGGCGGGAGGTGTAGCGCCCCGTGTCCAGCAGACGCGTGGAGTTCTCCACCACCACAATGGCATCATCCACCACGATGGCCACGGCAAGTATCAGTCCGAATAGTGTCAGCGTATTGATGGAGAAGCCGAACAAGGACATGACGGCCAGTGTGCCGATGAGTGATACCGGAATAGTGATGCAGGGAATGACGACCGCCCGCCAGTTCTGCAGGAACAGGAAGATGACGAGAACTACCAGCAGGGTTGTTTCAAGGAACGTCACCATCACTTCGTCTATGGAAGCATGAATGACATCCGTAGTGTCCAGGGTTACATTGTATTGTATGCCTGCAGGGAAATTTTGCGAGAGTTCCTGCATTTTTGCCTTTACTCCTTTGGAAACGTCCAGCGAGTTGCTGCCAGGTTGCTGATAGATAGCGATGGCAGCGGTGGGTTTCCCGTCCAGTTGGGATACTACGCTGTAAGAGGCCGAGCCTAGGTCGATGTGCGCCACGTCGCGCAGACGGAGTATCTTCCCTCCGGCTTCGGTACGCAGGATGATGTTGCCGAACTCTTCGGGCGAGGTAAGGCGCCCTTTTACGGTCAGGCTGTATTGATAGGCATTTTTATTGTCTGTGCCGATGGGTTGCCCTACGTTACCTGCGCTGACCTCCACATTCTGTGATTGGATAGCTTGGTATACATCGGCCGGCGAAAGATAGCGGATGCGCATGGCGGCAGGGTCGAGCCAGATACGCATGGAGTAGTCCCCTGCTCCCATCACATTGACGGCGCCTACACCGGGCACGCGTGTTAACTGGTCTACGAGATTCAGCTTGGCATAGTTGCTGAGGTAAAGTCCGTCGTAGTCTTTGCTGTCCGACGTCATCGTGAGGAACATCACGATGTTCGATGACTGTTTCTGTACAGTGACGCCTTGCACCACAACGGGAGTAGGTAGTGACGACTGGGCCACGCTTACCCGGTTCTGGACCTGCACGGTAGCCATATCAATGTCTGTGCCTACGGCAAAAGTAATGGTAAGAGAGTAAGCGCCCGATGAGCTGGAGTTGGAGGACATGTAAAGCATTCCGTCCACTCCGTTGACTTGCTGCTCGATGGGGATGCCGACGGTTTGTGCCACCGTCTGCGCATTGGCTCCGGGATATACGGCACTGACCTGCACGGTGGGTGGTGTGATGTCCGGATATTGGGCAATGGGCAGGATGCCCAGTGTGACCAGTCCTGCTACGACGATGAGCAGCGCCAATACGGTAGCAAAGATAGGACGGTCTATGAAGAATTTTGAAAACATAGGCTTTGGTATTAATCAATTCATATTAGTTGTCAATGGGATGTACTTTCATTCCATCCCTTACCTTCATCAGTGCTTTGGTGACGTAGCGCTCCCGGGGAGTGATGCCTGCCCTTATCTGGCGCAGGCTGTCTCCTATCAGTTGTCCGGTTTCTATATGGCGGTAGCGCACTATATTCGAATCGTTGACTACGTATATGTATTTCCCCAACTGGTCGGTACCGATGGAGGCGTCTGGCAGCAGGATAGCCTGCTGTTGCTCTCCGTAGGGCAAGGTGATGCTGACGTAGAGGCCGCTTTTCAACAGTCCTTTAGGGTTGTCGAGACGGGCGCGGATGTTCAAAGTTCCGGTGTTCAAGTCTACGTTGGGCGAAAGATAGTCCAGCTGTGCGGGATAAGTGAGGAGTTCGTCTTTACCCAGGCTGACACTCACTTGCCGGGGGATACTGTCTCCCTGCTGCATCAGCATGGAGAGCCATTGGTTGTCTGCCACATTGAAGTAGGTGTACAAATGGTCGTCTTTGTAGATGGTTGCCAATGTGACGGGCTGCACGCTGCCGCCTACATAGCCTCCGGCATCCACCAGGTTACGGCTTACGGTGCCGTCGAAGGGAGCACGGACGGTGCAGTAGCTCAGATTGGTGCGTGCTGTGTTCAGGGCTGCTTCCGCATTGCTCACTGCAGCCTGCGAAGTTGCCACGTTGGATTGTGCTTGTAGCACTTGTATACGGCTTACAGCATCGCTTTTCACGGCTTCCTGCATACGTGTGTAGTTGTTTTGGGCGTATTCCAGGTTGGCGCGGGCAGTGTTGAGTTCTGCTTCTGCCTGCCGCACATTGTCTTGATAGACTGTCGGTTCGATGACAAAAAGTACTTGTCCCTGGCGTACCCGGCTGCCGGGAGCGTAAGCGATGGTCTGTAAGGTTCCGCTGACTCTGCCTACCAGGTCTACGGTCTTTTCAGAAGTCAGGTAGCCCGGATATTCTTTCGTCAGCGTAATGTTCTGCACTGTCGGACGGGCCACGCTTATCTCGGGAACGGGCATCGTTTGTGCCGTTTCTTTCCTTCCCCCGCATCCCGTTGCCAGCAATGGCAGGATGAGCAGGGTGATGTACATTTGATTTTTCATATACGGTTCGGTTTAGTTTATATTCTTATTTCTGATTCATTTCATATCCACCTCCCAATGCCTGGTATAAGGCTATCAGATGCAGCAAGGAGCTGCCTTGTGCCTGCACCAGCTGATTTTCGTATGTCAGGAGTGAGCGTAGTGCGTCCAGTACGTTCTGGAAGGGAGTAAGTCCTTGTTTGTACAAATCGAGGGAGAGTTTCAGAGTTTCTTCTCCCTGGTTGCATACTTCGCGCATGGCAACAATCTGTTGGATGGAGTTGCGATAGGAGTTCATGGCATTATCCGTTTCCTGCACGGCGGTAAGCACTGTCTGGTTGAACTGGTGAATGGATTCATCGAGCTGGGCACGTGCCAGACGGGTGGCATTCACCAGTTTGGTACCGCTGAATAAGGTCCAGCTGATGCTTGGAGCAATTTCAAACGTCATACTGTTCCGTTTAGTCAAGTCCTTCAAGTCATGGGAGGAATAGCCGATGGAACCTTTTAGGAACACTTGCGGCAGCCAGTCACTTTGAGATGCGCCGAGTGTTGCCGCCTGCGCGTTGACTTGGCGTTCGGCTTGCCGTATATCGGGGCGGCGGAGCAGCAGGTCGGCAGGAACACCGATGCCTATGGGTTCCATATAGTCGGGCAGTTTGCTGGGCTTCTCCAATATGGGGCGGATATGCTGGGGGTAAGTACCGAGTAAGATTGCGAGCGTCGTGATGTATTGGTTGATGCCTGCCTCCAGTTGTGGGATGGAGGCTTTGGTACTGTAATATACGGATTTGGCTTGTGAAACGTCCAGTTTGGACACCAGTCCGGTTTTGTAGCGTACTTCGGTAATGTTAAGTACGGCTGCCTGGGTATGGCAATTGTGGGTCACTACACTTAGCTCTTGCTGCAGTTCGCGGAGTCCGATGTAGGCAGAAGCTATCTGGGCACAGAGGGATACCATGACAGAGGTATATTCCTCCTTGCTTGCCATGAAGGTTTCCCGCTGTGCCTTTACCCGTTGGCGGATACTTCCGAATACGTCCAGCTCCCAACTGGCGTTGAGCGAGGCGCTGTATGCACCGGTAATGGATTGCGGAAGTGCGTTGACATTGCCGCTGCTTTGCTGCCGTGCCCATCCTCCGTCCAATGAGATGGAAGGGAAAAAGCTGCCGCGTTCTATCCGCAGATTGGATTTAGCCATATCCATACGGTCCATGGCAGAAAGTACGGAATAGTTTTGAGTGGAGGCTACCGTAATCAATGAATCCAGCATCGGGTCATCGAAGGCTTTCCACCACTTGTCGTCAATGGGTGGTATTTGTCCGCTGAACAGATTGTCATCTCCGGGAATGGCATGGGAGGCGTCCTTTCCCCAGCCTTGTGGGAGTGGTTTCTCAAGATAGCGGTTGGCTTTCTGTGCCATAGCCGCAGGACATAGGCATAATATGAGCAACGCAGTGCTCCAAACTTTTATATTCATAAATAAAGGTTTAGGTGGTTATCTTTTTATGGGATTGATAACAACCTAAACCTTTATTTGTTTATGAGTATTTACTCGGTATACCCGAGTATCTTAGAAGGCATACCCGAAACCCACATTCAAGTAGATGGGATACATGGCAAAGGTAATTGTATTGAAATCTTTCTTGAAAATATCATTCAATCCCCATGTAAGGTCGGCAAATACACTCAGATGTTTGAAGGCACGCCAGTCTACACCAGCTTGCACGCCCCAGGCAAACTTGCGCAAATCATCCGAAAAGTCGTAAGTGGCAATGGCACCGTCGGAGAAGTTGACTTTCTTTCCGGTAGGATTACCTTCACGCAGATAACCTTCATATACATATCCGGAGAATTCCTCATCCATCAGGTAGGATACATATGCACCTGCTTTGGCTCGCAATCGTGAGTTGACTTTATATGCTCCAAGTACGGGGACAGTAATGTAGGCATTGCGTACTTTGGTTTTTACTCCTCCCGTCCAGTTACCTTTCAAGCGGTTACCGTCATTTCCTATGATTTCCATGCCATAGTTCTTTACTGTCGCTTTGGTAATCATATTTTTGGTTTCCAGTCTTACCCCGGTTATTACTCCCCATTTTTTAGTTTTTCCTAACCACTTGATGGCATTTCCTTCCAGCATAAGAGCTAAAGTAGGATTGTAGGCATCGATACTCCGTATTTCTACGGGCAATGGAAGCGGGGAAGTACCACCGATGCTGACACCGGCCCTTATCTCATATTCCCATCCGTGCAGGGCAGCGTTTATAAGCGTACGATTCTGATTCTCTTGAGCGTATAGGGCGGTTTGCATGTAAACTGCCAATGCGATAAATGCTACTATTTTCTTTATCATGTTGTATTCCAATTCTACAGGGTTCTTATTCGAAAATCAGTTCCACATCATCCACTAAAAGGGTACTTCCGGGCGCACCCTCGAAAGTTGCACCGTTCTTGCTGGATGCAAAAATGATACTTAGTTTATATTTTCCTTTTGCCAGTTTGGTTTCATCTATTTCTTTTCCATATCTCTGATAGTCAAAAGGAATGTCGAAAGCTTCCCAATCATCGGTTTCGTGGGGATTGGATATTAGAGCTAAAGCTACCATACTGGGATGTTCATAGTTCTGGTTTGGCAGATTTCCATCCAATATTACTTCCGTAACTTCTCCTGCTTCGTTGTAACTTTCGCCTTCATAAAAGATTGCATAGATGTTCATCACATCTTTACGGTCGGTGTATCCACCGTTTTCATAAAAACGTTCACCGGCTTTGTACTTGTACCAACCTTTTAGACGTGAGGGCTTATAACAGAAAGGAGTGCCGAAATGTGTGGCTTTCAATGGGCTGGTGAGAGCATTCGTCATATCAAACTCACCGATAAACAAATTTCCAGCAGCTATCGGCATACCTACCATTGCTCCCAGAGAGCCGGTAAGCCGAGTTTCTAATTTGGCACACTTTCCGTTTTTACCATTGTCATATTGTGACGTAGGGTAATTTTCAGTAGCTGATGAACTGGCTGCCCAGTTGAATCCTTCATTTCCACTGGCCCATGTCAGTTCCAATCCGTCTTGTTCTTCATAGAACTCCTGATATTTGTATTTGGGGTTAATTCCATTGATAAGTCGTATGTCTTCAAAATGGAATTCATTTGGGATGTCTGATACCGATTGTTCGCGTACACCGATGGAATATACTCGCTGCCAAGCCTTGTTCTCGGAAGTTACGGTATACTTTACCCTTTTTCCGTCAGAGAAATCGTGTTCACTACCACTTTCCGGACTAATGGTAGCGCCCGGCGTCAACTCAAACAGGGGGGATAGTTTGTTTAAAGGAGTGCCCTCTTTTACTTTTACTAATATGGGGTAGGCCTGCAGATTATCATTGTAAGACGGATTTAAATTGAAACGAGCGCTTGCCAGTACATCTTCTTCAAAAGAGATGCCTGTTATATCAGCTTCAGCATTGGGTGCTTCATCTTTTATGCACGATGCCATCAATATTCCGAAAAGTGAATAGAGTATGAATAATTTGTTTAGTCTCATGCTTTTTAATTTAATTCTATTAATTTTTCAAGCAACAAAACTACTTCTTTTTTCTCTAATAGCAGGTTTTTATGAGCTTATTTAACAAAAAAACGGCAATAGGTGCTTTACTATTGCCGTTTTATATATAGAAAATGTTCTATTTTTAATTATCTGAGCCGATATGTACGATTTTTCTTTTGGCTCTTACTGGCTTTTCCTTTACAACTTCCACTTTCTGTTCGGGAGTTATACCTGCTAATTCCGGGTCAATCATGATACGGCCACAATATTCGCAAACGATAATTTTCTTGCGTGAGCGGATGTCCAATTGTCTCTGGGGCGGAATCTTGTTGAAGCAACCACCGCAAGCATCACGCTGTACGTATACAATACCCAGTCCATTGCGTGAATTCTTACGGATACGTTTGAAGGACTGAAGCAGACGGGGTTCAATCTTTGTTTCCAGTTCTTTGGCTTTGTCTCTCAGCTTCTCTTCCTCTTGTTTGGTCTCGGAGATGATTTCGTCCAGTTCGCTCTTCTTTACGTCGAGGTCTTTTTGTCTTTCTTCCAGAGCAGCAGTGCTTTCTGCTACTTCTTGAGATTTTTCTTCCTCTTGTGCGGCAAATTCCTTGATACGCTTTTCGCAGAGTTCGATTTCCAATGTCTGGAATTCGATTTCCTTGCTTAAGAAGTCATATTCGCGGTTGTTGCGTACGTTGTCCTGCTGGTCTTTATATTTAGCTACAGAAGCCTTTGCGGTTTCAATTTCAACTTTCTTTCCTGCAATGGAGGATTTCAACTCGGCAACTTCTGCCTTGATTCTGTCTATACGGGTACTCAGACCGGCTATTTCGTCTTCCAAGTCCTGTACTTCCAGTGGAAGTTCACCTCTCAACGTCTTGATTTCATCGATTTTGGACAGCATTGTCTGCAATTGGAACAAAGCTTTCAACTTCTGTTCTACGGTTAATTCCTGAGGATCTTTTTTTGCTTCTTTAGCCATTTTACTTACATGTATTTTATGGGGTTTGTATTCACTTTGGTCATCTGAACCTCAAAATGAGGAAACAAATCCCGGATTATTGTATAAAATATTTCTTTCGTATATTGCTCACTTTCATAATGCCCTATTTCAGCCAATAATATATCGGTATCATGTCCGAAATAGTCATGGTATTTTATCTCGCCGGTGATAAAGACATCTGCACGGTTGCGGATGGCAAGCGGCATTAGGAAAGCGCCGGCGCCGCCACATAATGCAACAGTCTGTATTTCCCGCCCGAGGAGTTTGTTATGTCTGAGACACCCTACTTCGAAGGTTTTCTTTATCCGTTTCAGGAATTCAAGTTCTGTCTCCGGTACTTCCAATTCGCCAATGACACCGGCTCCGGCTTGTGGCCATGAGTTTTGCAAGGGATAAATATCATAGACCGGTTCTTCATATGGATGTGCCGCAAGCAGTGCCTTGACAGTTGCCGCTTTTTTGTAGGCGGGTATGATTGTCTCAATACGTACTTCACGTTCGGTATGCAGCTCCCCTATTGCTCCACAGTATGGGGTGGCACCTTCCCGGGCTCGGAATGTCCCCTCGCCTTCCATGTTATAACTGCACAAATCATAGTTGCCGATATTGCCGCATCCAGCGTCGAACAAGGCTTTCCTCACGTCTTCCGCTTGGGCGGTCGGTACAAATGTGGTCAGCTTTACCAGCGCATTTTCCTTGGCTTCCAGGATACGGACATTCTTCAAACCGATTTTCTCGGCAATCTTGAAGTTCACTCCTCCCGGTGCATTATCCAGGTTAGTGTGCGCAGCATAAACAACGATGTCATTCTTGATGGCTTTCAAGATACAACGTTCCACATAATCCCTGCCCGTGATGGATTTATACCCTTTGAAAATGAGGGGGTGATGTGATATAACCACATTATATCCCAATGCAATGGCTTCATCCAGTACAGCTTCAGTAACGTCAAGACACAACAAAGCCCCTGTTGCTTCCGCATCTGTCAATCCGATTTGCAGGCCGGCATTATCAAATCCGTCTTGCAATGGCAGAGGCGCGAACCGTTCAAGGGCGCTTACTAATTCCTTAATTTTCATTGTGAACAGAAAATTTGGTTGCAAATATAGTAAAAAGCAATGGATTGAGAATGTTTTTTATTCTTTTTATAAAATATCAGTAACAAATTTGAGTAATAGACGGTTTTCTTCCAACAAAAACTCTTATCGAAAAATGTTTTATCACGAAAAAGACTATCTTTGCGAGCGATTATTATAAAACTAAATCTATGAAAACTAAAAAACTATTCGGAATTTTATCGCTCTTGATTATAATTGGTGTGACCTCTTGTAACAGTGATACTCCACAAGACAATGTAGAAAACATTAAAATGAAGGTCTCTTCCGAGATTGGCACTTACCAGCCTTGGGGAAGTGATCATTTCATTGATTGTATGTTGGTAAAGGAGGAAGGTAAAAATGAATATGAAGCGTTGGACTTTTTAGGAATTGCCGGGTTTGATTATAGCAAGGGGTATGAATACACCTTATTGGTGAAAAAAACAACTTTGCTCAACCCTCCCGCCGATGCCAGTAATATTGCATACGAACTGGTCGAGGTGTTATCAAAAGTCGGAGTAGAATATGAATATACAATAGAGGTTGATGGACCCAATCCTTTTATTCTTTCTCCTGATGGAGGAAAATATGAGATTCCTTTTGCATGCAAAAGAAAAAAATATGTAGCAGGCGAGTTTACTGAAGAAGAATATGCTCCTTTAAAAGGATTGAGATATAATATGGGGACCAATTATGGAACCTATACAAGCATTATAAAAGATGGTGATACAGTTGGATTATATAAGTTTGTAATCGAGGGTATTGAGCCTTATAATATGGAAGGAACTCCCTGGTGGTATTATGGTATTTATCCTGCTGATGCAGATTTTTTCTCTGAAACAGAGCCGGAACCTATCTACAAACAATTGTTTGAACAACCGCAAACGGAAGGTGAAGAACATTTTATATATCCGATAATATATGCTTCATCGGGTACGTTTGATTAGTTGGACACATTAATCTCCTTTATTATGAAAACATTACTTGTTTTGTTTCTTTTCCTTTTATCGTTATTGTCTTGTCAGGATACGAACCGTTCCGGTAAAGATGTATCTGAGGATATGGAGGAGCCGGTAGATACTACTCCCAAGGCTACGGCTATCTTTTGGGTAGACAAGGATAAAGATTATCAGGCTAAGAAAAAAGACGGTCCTCTTTCTCTACGCACCGTCAAGGCAAGGGTAGAGATTGATTCGCTGGGAAAAGTTAATCTGCTGGCATATACCAAGCCGCAAAGTCAACGCATCAAAAGTTACCTGCAGTATAGGCTTGAAGAATTCCGTGTAAAGAAAGTGATGTTGGACAGCGGCTTTGTGAAACCGGGCGTACAATATGTGCAGCTACGCTATCTCCCCGGAAAACTGGATGCCCACCACCGTTGAAGTTATTTATGCTCCTTTTTTCCCTTCTTCTCTACCATCACCGGCAGTAGCTTGCCGTAGGCATCGAACGACTTGCGGGAAGCCAGAGAGATTGTAATCATCAGTGACAGCATGGAGGCGGTAAAGGTGATGACCATAATCATCATCTGATATTTGATGGCCACATTCGGGCTGCTGCCACCCAATATCTGGCCAATCATGGTTCCCGGAAAAGCAACCAGCCCCATCACGGATATATTGGCAATCAGCGGACTGAAGGATTTGATGATGGCTTGGCGGATGAAAGGTGCCTGTGCTTCCGCTTTTGTAGCACCATTGCCGAGAAGATACCGGTAAAGCTGTTGTTCCCGTTTCAGTCCACTATAATAGGTGTTGAGGGCTATGACGTTACTGGATAGCATGTTGCCCATCAGTATGCCGAAAATAGGGATGAAATACCGGGCGCTGAATACGTTTTCCACTCTCAGTACTATTCCGATAAAGTACAAGCCTACACATACTACACTGCATAAGAAACCTGCGGATATGGGCAGGAGCAGAATCTTCCTCTTCAATTGTGTTCGTGCCAATGCCGTCTGCGATGCTACAAATATCATGACAATTACCCATAGAAAGTTTATCCACGGGTTATCCCATAAAAAGAGGTAGTTCAAGTATATGCCGATGAAGAACAACTGGACAATCATGCGTGCCGTACCTATCACAGTAGCGCGCAACAGTCCGGTCTTGAACTTCCAGATGTAAAACAGCGGTATTAATAATAGCAATAATCCGATGCCCAGGCTGAGGTATGATATATCTATGGTTCCCAATAGTGTGTATGTTATTTCATGATTATATGTCGGTCACATCCGTTGGCGAATCTTTTGTCATGGGATACGGTCAGTATGGCACTTCCATTTTCTGTCTGCCTGCGGAAGAAAGAGAGTACTTTTTCCGCGGAACCGGAGTCGAGAGCGGAAGTCGGTTCATCGACAATGGTCAGTGGTTTGCCAATCATTGAGGCTACGGCTATCATCATCCGTTGGCGTTGGCCTCCGGATATTTCGTTCACCCGTTTGTAATATAACTCTTGTTCCAGACCCAAATCCTCGAAACATGCAAATAAACGGGTTTCAGAAAAGGGTGTACCCCGGTTTGCCTTTAAACCGAAGGGCAATTGTACCATGTCCTTTACCCATTCCAGCGGCAATGCCAGTTCTTGTGGAATCCATGCAGTCTGCTTACGGACAACGTCGACGTTTCCTTTATCCAGCAGAATGCCGTTCAAGACGATGCGTCCTTCTTTTAACGGAGTAAATCCAAGTATGGCATTCAGCAGTGACGACTTTCCGCATCCCGAAGGGCCGGAGATACTGGCTATCTCTCCCCTTTCCAATTGCAGGTTGAAACCCGAGAAAAGTATATCGTTGCCGTAGGCGATACTGGCATTTTCTATTTGCAGCATGGTGTTCCTTTAATCTTTCTGTATCGCAAAGATAGTGCAAAAAAATATTTGTGCTATCTTTGACGCACTAATTAATTCAGGAAAGAAAGACTATGATACAGAATGAACGGGATTGCCGCCACGAACATGTGCTTGACGTGGCAAGGCAAATGCTGACTGCTGCGCGCACGGCACCGAAAGGAAAAGGTATTGATGTGATTGAAGCTGCGCTGGTTACGGGTGAAGACATTAAGAAGCTGTCTGAAAAGATGGTCGCTATGGTTGAAGAGCACGGTATGAAGTTCTTTCTCCGTGATGCGGACAACATTTTGCAGGCTGAATGTGTAATTATAATAGGTACGCGCGAGCAGACGCAAGGTTTGAATTGCGGACACTGCGGTTTTCCCACTTGTGCCGGTCGTCCGGAGGGAGTACCTTGTGCTTTGAATACGGTGGATGTAGGGATAGCTGTAGGTTCGGCTTGTGCCATGGCTGCCGATTTGAGGGTGGATACCCGTGTCATGTTTTCTGCCGGACTTGCCGCTCAGCGTTTGGATTGGCTGAAAGGATGCAAGACTGTCTTTGCCATTCCGGTGAGTGCATCCTCCAAGAATCCATTCTTCGACCGGAAACCGAAGGAAGATAAGTGATAATTGACGAGTAGAGGTTTACAATCATAGAGTAGAGGTTTACAATCATAGAGTAGAGGTTTAGAAGTCTGAAGTAGAGGTTTGGCAATTCTAAACCTAAGGTTTATTTTCCCTCTCTCTGCTAACTTAAAAAGTAACGAATTAGAAAAGATAAATAATATGGGATATTTTGTAGGACTGCCGCTGGGTGGTGCCGCAGAGAAGGACTGTCAGGTGCGTTTTGGCAAGAATATGACTTTTCAGGTAGAGACACGTGCTCCCCACTTGCCTGCCGAATGGGCTTTGCAAAGCGGCATACAGCTTACATGGCCCCATGCGGGTACAGACTGGACCTATATGTTGGACGAAGTGCAGGAATGTTTTGTAGCCATTGCCCACGAAATAGCCGCCCGGGAGACATTGCTGATTGTAACCCCAGAACCGGATGAGGTGAAGAAACAGATTCTCGGCAGGGTGAATATGGAAAATGTCCGTTTCCTGAAGTGTGAGACGAATGATACTTGGGCACGCGACCATGGAGCCATCACCCTACTGGATGCTGACGGTGTATCTCTGCTCGACTTTAAGTTCAACGGGTGGGGATTGAAGTTTGCATCCGATAAGGATAATTTGATTACGCGTCGTGCGGTGGAGTCGGAAGTGATGAAAGGAAAGTATGTAAATCGCTTGGGGTTTGTCCTTGAAGGCGGTTCCATCGAAAGTGACGGCATGGGTACGTTGCTCACCACCTCCGAATGCCTGCTTTCGCCTAACCGGAACGGACAGATGAACCGGGTGGAAATTGAGGAATATCTTCGTTCCGTTTTTCACCTGCAACGTGTTCTTTGGCTGGACCACGGTTATTTGGCAGGTGACGATACGGACAGTCATATAGACACGCTGGCCCGTTTCTGCCCTGCCGACACGATAGCCTATGTACAATGCAAGGATGCGGATGATGAGCATTACGAAGAACTGCATCGCATGGAGGAGCAACTGAAGACTTTCCGTACGTTGAAGGGGGAACCTTACCGTTTGCTGGCTTTGCCCATGGCCGATAAGATAGAAGAGGAAGGGGAACGGCTTCCTGCCACTTACGCTAATTTCTTGATTCTGAATGATGCAGTGCTTTACCCCACCTATCGCCAGCCGGAGAATGATGCCCGCGCGGGGGAAGTGTTGCGGGAGGCTTTTCCCGGTTATGAAATTATCGGGATAGATTGCCGTGCTTTGATTAAGCAACACGGCTCTTTGCATTGTGTTACCATGCAATATCCCGTAGGGGTGTTGAAGTAATGTCGATTATACATAGTAAAACAATAAACCATAGAATAAGATGACAAGAAAAATAAAAGTAGGTATTATCCAGCAGGCCAATACCAAGGACCTCAGGACTAATTTAATGAATTTGGCCAAAAGTATAGAGGCATGTGCGGCGCATGGGGCTCAATTGGTTGTTTTGCAGGAGCTGCATAACTCTCTGTATTTCTGTCAGACGGAAAACACGCAGTTGTTCGACTTGGCAGAACCGATTCCCGGTCCTTCTACGGGATTCTATTCAGAGTTGGCTGCTGCCAACGATATTGTGCTGGTCACTTCTCTGTTCGAGAAACGCGCTCCCGGATTGTATCATAACACAGCGGTTGTTTTTGAACGTGACGGCAGCATTGCCGGGAAATACCGGAAGATGCATATTCCTGATGACCCCGCCTATTATGAGAAATTCTATTTTACTCCCGGTGATATAGGCTTCGAACCTATTCAGACATCTTTGGGCAAATTGGGAGTTTTGGTGTGCTGGGACCAATGGTATCCGGAAGCAGCACGTCTGATGGCGCTGAAGGGAGCTGAAATACTAATATATCCTACGGCTATCGGTTGGGAAAGCAGTGATACGGATGATGAAAAGGCGCGTCAGCTCAATGCTTGGATTATCTCCCAGCGTGGACATGCTGTGGCCAACGGCTTGCCGGTGGTTTCAGTGAATCGCGTGGGACATGAGCCGGATCCTTCCATGCAGACCAATGGTATCTTGTTTTGGGGAAATAGTTTTGTGGCCGGACCGCAAGGCGAGTTCCTGGCCCAAGCAGGAAACGAACGGCCGGAAAATATCGTTGTAGAGGTGGACTTGGAACGTTCGGAAAATGTACGCCGTTGGTGGCCTTTCCTGCGCGACCGCAGAATTGATGCCTATGCCGGATTGACAAAACGATTTCTTGACTGATAACGACGGGGATCTCTGGGGGAGAACTAACGGAATGTCACCCGTTTGTTCATTAGGAAATTGACACTTCCGTAGATGAATAATCCCAGGAACTGGGCAAGGTATTCGTTGCAGTCCAGTCCCTCCACCAGCCCTATGAGGAAAAGGAATTGCGCTCCGTAAGCCATTCCGAAAGCTATAGAAAAGAGCAGCACTTGTCGCCAAGTGTTGCTCTTTTTTTCTGTAGGGAATATCCAGTACTTGCACCAGATGAAGTTGTGTATCTGTGCAAGTATATATGCGGTTACATTGGAGAGCATATAGTTGATGTCCAGTTCGTCCATCATTACCCAAACGGTAACAGCCATAATCAAGGCATTCAGCGTGCCGATTACCGCAAAACGAAAAATGCGTGCAGACTCTTTCACTCTCCTACTCCGTACCTGCTTTTACTCTTTCACTTCAACAATCAGATTCAGTTCATCCAGCTGCTTCTGGTCAATAGCCGAAGGTGCATCCAGCATTACATCGCGTCCACTGTTGTTCTTGGGGAATGCAATGCAGTCGCGGATACTGTCGAGACCTGCGAAGATGCTGACCCAACGGTCCAGACCGTATGCCAGACCACCGTGAGGAGGTGCACCGTATTTGAAGGCATTCATCAGGAAGCCGAACTGCTCCTGAGCCTTCTCCGGAGTGAATCCGAGAATCTCGAACATTTTTGCCTGCAACTGTGCATCGTGGATACGGATGGAACCTCCACCCACTTCAATACCGTTGCACACCATGTCGTATGCATCTGCACGGACAGCTGCCGGGTCTGTATCCAGCAAAGGAATATCTTCGTCTTTCGGATGGGTGAACGGGTGGTGCATAGCCATCAGGCGGCCTTCTTCATCGCTCCACTCAAACATCGGGAAGTCAACCACCCAAAGGCAGACGAACTTGTTCTTGTCGCGCAATCCCAGTTGGTTACCCATTTCAAGGCGCAACTCGTTCAGTTGCTTGCGGGTCTTCATGGCGTCGTCACCGCTCAGAATCAGAATCAGGTCACCCGGCTTGGCGTTGAAAGCAGCCTTCATTTCCTGCAATACTTCCTGCGCATAGAACTTGTCGACACTTGATTTTACGTTGCCGTCTGCCTCTACGCGCGCGTATACCATACCTTTGGCACCGATTTGCGGTCTTTTCACGAATTCGGTCAGTGCATCCAGCTGTTTGCGTGTATAGTGTGCGGCGCCTTCTGCGCAGATACCGCCGATGTAGGCGGCATTGTCGAATACCGGGAATCCGTGTCCCTTCATGATGTCCATCAGTTCCACGAACTTCATGCCGAAACGGAGGTCGGGCTTGTCGCTGCCGTAATATTTCATGGCGTCTGCCCATGGCATGCGCATGAACGGCTCGTTCATCTCTACGCCACGGATTTCCTTGAACAGATATTTGGCCATGCCTTCGAAGAGGTTGATGACGTCATCCTGCTCCACAAAAGACATTTCGCAGTCAATCTGTGTGAATTCCGGCTGGCGGTCAGCACGCAGGTCTTCGTCACGGAAGCATTTGGCTATCTGGAAGTAACGGTCGAAACCGGAAACCATCAACAACTGTTTCAGTGTCTGCGGGCTTTGAGGCAAGGCATAGAATTGTCCCGGGTTCATGCGTGAAGGAACGACGAAATCGCGTGCACCTTCGGGTGTGGAGCCTACCAGAATCGGAGTTTCCACTTCGATGAATCCCTGGCTGTCCAGGTATTTGCGTACTTCAATTGTCATTTTATGGCGAAGCTCCAGATTGCTGCGTACATTGGCACGGCGCAGGTCTAGATAACGGTACTTCATGCGGATATCGTCGCCACCGTCCGTATTTTCCTCGATGGTGAAGGGAGGGGTCAGCGATGAGTTCAGAACATCCAGTTCCGATACGATGATTTCAATGTCTCCCGTCGGGATATGCTGGTTTTTGCTGAAACGTTCGTTGACGGTACCCTTAACTTGGATTACGAATTCACGGCCCAAGCGGTTGGCACGCTCGCAAAGTTCGGCATTCACCTCTTCGTTGAACACTAATTGGGTAATTCCGTAACGGTCGCGGAGGTCAATGAAAGTCATGCCTCCCATCTTACGGCTGCGCTGTACCCAACCTGCCAGCGTCACTTGCTTGTTAACATCGGAGATACGGAGTTCTCCGCAGGTGTGTGATCTATACATCTTTTTATTTACTGTTTGACGATTTACTTATTTACTATTTTGAACATGCAAAAATACATAAAACATATTATATGGCGCATCAAAAGGGGAAAGTTATTTTCAGAAACTCCTTTAGTACCTTTTTTACAACATTACATTTTTGTCAGTTTCTTGAATTGCCTTTTGCTTTTATCCAGTATCATCTTGTTTTTATGGGCGATGTCTTCCACAAAAGCATCATTAATTTGTTTCAGTCCGTTGATATAGTCTTGTGCCCGCTGCAAGACATTCGAAGTGTCTTTTTCCGCATCCCGGGGAACAATGACCTGCAGTCCTTTCTTCATAATCTTTACATCTACATTCTCTCCCATCATCATCGGGTCGCCGTCAAAGTGGACTACCCCCGGTTTAGAACGGTGAATACGGAGTGTCTGGCAACGGAACGTCTTAATCCGGCTGTTCTGGTCAATGGTCTTGTTGAAGAGCTGGAAAGAGAGCGATGGTACATCGAGCACAGTGAACGGCTCGAGTATGGTGACGTCCAGCAGTCCGTCGTTCAAGGTGGCTTGTGGGGCAATATACGCATTGTTTCCATATTGCGATGCGTTTCCGCAGGCTATCAGGAACGCCTTGTATCGCAGGGTGCTGCCGTCCATTTCCAGTTCATAGGTTTCCGGACGGTACTTCAGGCTTTCGAGCAGAGTCTTTTCCAGATAAGTGAGTGGTCCTCTCCTTCCCGCCTTGGAGAATTGCAGGCTTACAAATGCGTCGAATCCCACGCCGCAGGTGCAGAAGAAAGGCACATCGTTGATTTTTCCGTAGTCAATGATGTCTATCAGTCCGTCATTGATGATGTCGATGGCCTTTTTCGGCTCCATCGGAATCTGCAGATGGCGGGCAAGTCCGTTGCCGGAACCGCAGGGAATGATGCCCAAAGCGGTTTTTGTATGTACCAGTGAGCGGGCTATCTCATTGATGGTGCCGTCTCCTCCTATGGCGATGACGGCATGTGCATCTTCTTGTGCCTTCTGTGCCGCTATCTCTACGGCATGGCCTGCCCGTTCGGTATAAATCACTTCTTGTGCATACCTTTCCTTATCCAGTTTTTCATCGAGCCACTTCAGTATCTGCTCCTTACTCTGAGTGCCGGATATGGGGTTTATGATGAATGCTATTTTCTTCTTGTTTTCGTTCATGCAAGGGTTGTTGCTATGCAGGTTTTCCAACTGGCAAAAGTAATATAAATATCTGAAAAATTAACCACATAATTCTTTTTAAAATAAGTATAAGTAGTTTTTTTAATGTAAATAGAACATATACCGACATATTTTGCTATCTTTGCCCCCTGTTTTTTAAGACTTGTATTTAATAGAATTAAATATTCATTATATAAAAGATATTTCATGGGTTTACTACAAGACAAATTTGCGAAATACGACCTGCCGCAGCAGTTTATGGCAAAAGGCGTATATCCTTATTTCCGCACAATTAACAGCCATCAGGATACAGAGGTAATGATGGATGGTAAAAAGGTTCTGATGTTCGGCTCTAATGCATATATGGGACTGACATATGACAAGCGTATCATTGATGCCTCGATAGCTGCCACAGAAAAATATGGCACCGGTTGTGCAGGTTCCCGCTTTCTGAACGGAACACTCGATATACATGTTGAACTGGAGAAGGAATTGGCTGAATTCGTAGGAAAAGATGAAGCACTCTGTTTTTCTACCGGATTTACTGTAAACGAAGGTATTATTCCTGCCGTTGTAGGCCGTGGGGATTATATTATTTGTGATGACCGTGACCACGCTTCCATTGTAGATGGCCGCCGTCTTGCATTTGCCACTCAGTTGAAGTACAAGCATAACGATATGGAGGCTTTGGAAAAAGAACTCCAGAAATGCGAACCGGATGCTGTAAAGCTGATTGTTGTGGATGGAGTATTTTCCATGGAAGGTGACTTGGCCAATCTGCCCGAAATTGTCCGCCTGAAGAAGAAATACAATGCCAGCATTTACGTGGACGAAGCTCACGGCTTGGGTGTATTCGGAAAACAAGGCCGTGGTGTGTGCGACCATTTCGGTGTTACCGAAGATGTAGACCTGATTATGGGTACATTCAGCAAGTCATTGGCTTCCATCGGTGGTTTTGTTGCTGGAGACAAGGCGGTAATCAATTGGCTGCGCCACAATGCCCGTTCCTATATATTCCAGGCAAGTAGCACACCTGCTGCTACGGCTGCAGCCCGCGAGGCGCTTCACATCATCAAGTCCGAACCTGAACGCATCCAACGTCTGTGGGACATCACTAACTATGCCTTGAAGAAGTTCCGCGATGCAGGCTTCGAAATCGGTGAGACAGAATCTCCTATCATTCCTCTCTATGTGCGTGATACAGAGAAGACATTTATAGTAACGAAGCTGGCTTTTGACGAAGGTATCTTCATCAACCCCGTTATTCCACCTGCATGTGCTCCACAAGATACACTGGTGCGTGTAGCGTTGATGGCTACCCATACGGTCGAACAAGTGGATTATGCTGTAGAAAAATTGACTAAATGTTTCAAGGAATTGGGTATCATCAAGTAAACTTGATTTAAACAGATATTCGGAAAACCGTTTAATAATGATTAGGCGGTTTTTTTTATAGACAAAGCGAAGTAGGATTAAAATTAAATCGTAAAGTACATGAAAAAGAACTTCTTCATCATTACTGCTGTAGTATGTGGAATGAGTTGTACCACCACTGCCTATGCGCAGTTCAAAATCGGTGGAAAGAAAATCAATGTGAACAAAGTTGTCCAAGCTGGTACAGATGCCGTCAAGGCCATTTCATTGTCCGATGCTGACATTGCAGCGATGAGCAAGGAATATATGGAATGGATGGATACGCACAATCCGCTGACAAAGCCCGATACGGATTACGGCAAGCGCCTGGAGAAGCTGACCGGAAATATCAAGGAAGTGGACGGCTTGAAGGTGAACTTCGGTGTTTATGAAGTAATAGATGTGAATGCCTTTGCGTGCGGTGATGGTAGTGTACGCATCTGTGCCGGACTGATGGACATCATGACGGATGATGAAGTGATGGCAGTTGTCGGCCACGAGATAGGTCACGTCATCCATACGGATTCCAAAGATGCGATGAAGAATGCTTACCTTCGTTCGGCTGTGAAGAATGCTGCCGGTGCGGCAAGTTCTACGGTATCCAAATTGAGTGATTCTGAACTGGGTGCCATGGCCGAGGCATTGGCAGGTGCTCAATACTCCCAGAAGCAGGAGACGGAAGCGGATGATTACGGCTTTGAATTCTGCATCAAGAATAATCTCGATCCGTATGCCATGTACAATGCTTTGAACAAATTGCTTGAACTTTCAGCGGAGGCACCGAAGGAATCCAAGTTCCAGAAGATGTTCTCTTCTCATCCGGATACAGCCAAGCGCGTGGCACGTGCCAAGGAGAAAGCGGATGAATATATGAAGGATAAGAAATAACTATCCGTTGCTTACTATGATGAAGTGGGATCAGAGGTTTCTCTGAATCCCACTTTTTTTGTGCCGAGACTATGATATGGGCTTCTGAGGAAGCTAATGGGATAGTTCGTTAGTTCACAGTGCTGAACACTTTGTTTTAGCTATAGAAAACAAAGTGTTTTCTTATAGGAAACAAACTGTTCTTTTAAGGGAAACGAAGTGTTCTTTTTAATGAAACACACTGTTCGGTTAAGGGAAACACTTTGTTCTGTTTGGTAAAACTTCTTTTATTTACTTATTTGCTTTTAAATTAGAATAATTTTAGTATGTTTGCCACATTATTTATGAAAAACATGACTTTTGTATGAAAAAACAAGACTTCCTCTTTATTTTTGTTCTGGTGATAATATTCCTGCCATTCTTTGTGAGTGAATCCATCTACAATTGGTATAAGTCTTTCAACGCTGCACATGGCATGGTAATGAGTTTCGTTAAATTCGGAATTCTTGCTACACTGGGTGAGATGCTGGGACTTCGTATCAGTGCCGGAGTCTATAACCGAAAAGGATTTGGCGTACTGCCGCGTGCCGTAGTGTGGGGACTGCTGGGAATGGGTATCAATGCGGCCATGATAATCTTCTCCAAAGGTGTGCCGCAATTTATGGAATATATGGGAATGGCAAATGCCGCCGCCATTATAAACGGAGAATTCTGCCTGGACAAATTATGGATAGCCCTCGCCATTTCAGTTGCTATGAATACCATTTTCGCTCCGGTATTCATGACATTCCATAAGATTACGGATACGCATATCCTGGATTGTGGCGGTTCGCCTCGCAGCCTCCTCACTCCTATCCCGATGACCCGCATCATTACGCATCTGAATTGGGATGCACAATGGAATTTTGTCTTCAAGAAAACAATTCCTTTCTTCTGGTATCCGGCACACACCATCACATTCCTCCTGCCGGGAGAAATGCGGGTGCTGTTTGCAGCGATATTGGGTGTGGTGCTCGGGGTATTGCTGGCTATTGCGGCTCGGATGAAATAATCCGGCCTATATATTCTCGAATGATTTCAAGCAAGTCTTGCGGATAAGGTATAAAGAACTTCTCTATCATTTTCGGATACTGAGGTACAAAGGGGTTGGGTATCATTGTGACAAGGGTATCCAATTCTGCCTTCCGTTGCTCTTCAGTCTCTGAGACGGCGTAGCGGATAGTCCACCAGAACAAGAAAGTCTGGTTAAGATACCCTTTGGGGGTGATGACTTGCAGTTGCTTGTAGCGCTCGGACTGTAACATGATTTTAATTCTTTTCTCCTGCTCTTTCTCACTGATGGAACATAGAATGTCATACCATTCATCAAACTCCTGACGCAAGCAGGCGACAAATGCCCATTCGGCAATTCTATATTTGGCAAATTCTGGAATCTTCTTTAGAAGTACGAAGATATGTCCTATATTCAATTCGCCTTTATATAAACCTTTGACTTTTGTATAGTCTTCAATGGAAGTGATTGTGTGTAAAAGGGAGTAATATATTTCCGGACTCATCGGCACATGGTGTTCATCGATGAATTTCAGAGTATTCTGAAGCACCAGTTTTTTGTTTGTTCTGTTGTTGGCCATGCGGCTGATGACATTGTTCCAGTAGATTTGTGTGCGTGCAATGGAAATATGTAAATCATCTTCCATCTCTTTTATACGGCTTTCGGCTTCTTCGAAGGTCATGCCGCGTTCCCGCATTTGATAGCATATGTCCTTCATAATTGGATAATGTTCGACAAATAGGTAGGGTTTGGGAATGACGGCTCCTAACTTTTTCAACATACAATATGAATCGTAATTGATAAAAACCTTTTTATTGATTGCTTGCTCTTGCAGCCGTTGGGCGTTTTCCTTATCATTCTGACGGAGCAATGCCTTCATGCAACAGAAGATAATTCCTCCATCATATACGCCCACGTCCAGCAGACAATACACATATTCCAGAATAGTGCTTTCTTTAATTTTCCACCCTTCCGATGTATAAATGGGAAAAGGCTGCGGAACGTTGTCTTGTGCTCTTCCGGCATAGTATCGCTGGATAAGCATTTGCTTCAATACATCCTTTGGCGCATCCAGGCTTTTCATTATTTCCTCATTTATAATCAGTTGTATTTCTTCCGGAGGAAGTGAATCTTGGGTGTGGTTGGTCAGGTGATAGAGTAAATGTTTATGTGTATAACTGTTCTGTTGTACGGTGTATTTTTCGGACATCCGCTTTATCATGTCCACTTTTTGTTCATAATAGGGATATATGAACCGGTTATTGATAATGATATTCAAGATATTGGCATCAGGATGATTGAGCAGTGACTTGTCCAGCCGGTTCTCGAAGAAATCCCTTGCGACTCCTCCTTCTTCCGGAGTCTTTACCTTATTGAACATTTCGGAGACAACGTAGGGCGAATGATTCAAAATCTGTTGTTCTTCCGGAGTAATACAATCGGGAGTTTCTCCGAACAGTGCCTGATACGCCTCTTCATAATTTGATATTTTCAGAATGAATTGTACGATTGTTCTTATATTTCGAGATTCATCGCCGTTTTGGGGACGATGTCTCTTCATATGTGCCTTGATTTCCTTTAGGGTCATGCGTTGGTATAGGATACCTTGTGTGTGCTGGCTCGGGTAATCCAGTAAAGACTGGTCTGCTTCCAGTAAATGGTATTTATGGAACAGTTCCTCGCATTCCTTAATCCCGCTATAAGTGGAGGTCGTATCCAATAAGTCGTTCAGGTAGATTTCACCCACTTTCAGTTTGGTCTTGTTTTCTTCTTCTTGCTGCTCCAGCCTTTCCATAAAAGTGTTGAAGATTCCTTTGGCCTGCTCAAAATTTTTAGCCTTTTGGAGCATAAAGTTCAATGAGTAGCCATCACAGTTATTCCCCATACGGTTCCACAAATCATAGGCATAAGAGGACGGTATGTTTTCGAGTGCTCCATTCAACACTTCGGTCTTGTTCAGGAACATACTGGTATCCTCTTTTTTGTCGACAGACAGTTCTGTCAGTTCGTTGAAGAATGCAACCAGCTCTTCCGGCTGGCTGAATCTTTTGAAAACTTCCAGCCAGGTGTAGGGAGCAATAAAGTTGAAGAAAAAGACTGCATCGTCGTGGGGAACTACCCCTTTATCATTCTTCTGCAAGAAGTTCTTGATGTCGTGTATGTCAGCCAGAGTCTGTGCTTTATGCATAAGCTGCCTGGCGAAATTACGTATTCTTTTCTCTTTCAGTTCTGTCAGATAAGTCTCATTGTTGCTTTCCTGCCCATGGGTGCTCTCTGCAGAATCGGAGAAGAAATCATCTATGTCGTCATCATCGACACTTGGGGAAGCTTCGTATATAAAGGAAGCGTTGAGGTATATTTCTTTGGCTTCGTCCATGTCGAGGAACCGTACCAATTCTGTCTGAAATTCAATATACGAGTTTTCTATATACTTGTCTTGCATTTGCCCTTGTTCATTGAGCAAATCCTTGTGTACAATGTCCTTATCTTGTTGTGTCTGCAGTCTGGGCAAAAGCCACCGCAGTACATTCAGCTCTCTCCTATTATATTTTTTTGTTAATTTCCAAATATGGATGGCCTCTGCATTGGTAGGAGCAAAATTGGCTATATTGCCAATATAGGCGTCCACCCAATCAATGGAAACGCCTTCCGGGTTTGTTCCCAGTTCCTTACTTGTATATAGCGTTTGTTCGTTTTTATAAATGCGGCTTACAACATCATTGATGATATACTGTTGGAGTTCGGGGGCATTTACCGAACAGTTTTTCACCCGATGCAGGATCTTGGTTGTATTTTTGAAAAAGTTCGGTCTGTCTTTGTAGTAGATATAGCGGAATATGCCCTTTATGGCTTTCTTTTCAGTTGCCAGTAGGTCATCGGACGGTTCACTGCTATAGTACTGGAAAACCTGGGTTACTATGATGTCTTCAACTTCAAATGTGTCCTTTTCAATGTCCTGATAATAAATCAAATCATCTACTTTGCCTGCCAATTCACAGATGGTGCTTCTGTCGGCCTTTTCGTAACTGTTCTCATAGGTGAATTTGAGGAAATCGAGCAATAGGTCTATTTTATTGCGACTTCTCTTTTTCCACATCCACAAACATTTTATGGCGTGGCAGAGTTGTCGAAGCATGGATTTCTGCAGGTTGCTTAAATTGCTGTTCTGGAACTGGTTGTTATATCTGGTCTTGATTCTGTCTATGTCGAAAAACAAGGAACCGATAGTCATGCCGGCTTCGGGTCGGAGTTTAAGATAGCCGTATGTCCTGAGCTCGCGGGCATATTCATTTATTTTTTTGAAGGATAAAGGTTTGATGCCCACTTCGACTATGGCCGGAGGAACCATTTCATTGAAAGTAAGCATGGATTTCACTTCCTTGAAGCTATAGCTTGTAGTGGCAATAACCTTGAAGTCCGGATTGCCGATGTGAAGGATTTCCGATAACTTGCGAAGTAATTCTCTGTCAATGGGTATCGGCTTTTCATTCTCTTCTTTCCAAAACAACAGCTGCAAATCGTCCAGTAGAAGAATCTTTTTGCCATGCTGGAATTGGGATACAGAAAGCCGTTCTAACTGTTCTTTGGTCGTATCGGCATTTAAAATGACCACATAATATTCCTGAGGGAGCTTTTTCAGCATTCGGCAAACGGCAATAGTCTTTCCCGAAGTGGATTGACCGGTGACGATGATTGTCTTGTTTGTGCTGTCAAACTCCTCTTTAAGTTTGTAGTCTACTTCCGGACGGATAAAATAGTAGTCCAGGTTGCCTCTGCGACGGTTGGCTTGGCTGTTGGGAATAATTTTATCATACTCCATCTTATGGCAAGAGATTGCGCAAAAGGGATTATTGAGAAAACTTTCACGATCCTTGACCAACGCGTCCCTTAGCTGCTCCAGCGTATTGCACTGCTTCTCATACCGCTCGATAACGGTATCGTCGTCCAGGTGCTTTTGCATGTATTCCGCATAGAAGTCTTTCCATAAAGTAGTGTTTGTCCAGTCTTCCTGGGTGTATTCCAATGTCGGATTCTGATAGAAATAGATATGTTTGTTGGATGCATTTTCGATGGCAACATTAAACTCTCCGATGGTCTTGGAGCGTATCCAGTTTCCGGCGAAGAAGATGATGACGTCACATTGCCTTATCTCTGAATTTATGATTTCCTGCGTATCGCCTTTAGCTAAATCGTTGTCTCCATTTTTTTCGTGCCGGTGCACTACAATATTGAGTTCGCTGTTGTTTCTTTCCGTCAGGACTTTTTCCATTAAATCCCTTTCTTTCTGAAAACTCAGCGAAGAGGCTATAAATACATGGTATGTTTTCATAATATAGTGTTGGTTACTTCCTATGTGTTGTTGTTTACGACTAGCGGAATGCCGGCTGTGATACATCTGTCATACGCTTTTGAGCTTTCCTTCAATTCATCATACGGACGTATATCGGGATGCACAAAGCGTTTCTTTTTGAAGATGTCTCCCATTTCCTTGCTGCCATAGATTAACTCTTCTTCTTCGGCGGTGGGTTTACGGAAGCCAAGCAGCAGCTTCTCCATGTTCCAACGGTTATGTTCGACTTCGGCAAGCAATGTTATCTGGTCGTTGTCCAGTTTCACGTAACCATCCGTAATGCCTATGGAGCGTAGCTTGGGACTAATGGAATATGCACTGTACAAATTGGACCACTGAAGGGATACGGACAGTTTGTTCCATGAGTCTTTCAGCTCATTGTCAGGTGGGCATGATTGAGGCACATTTCCATATTTATTCTTGAAATCGTATATATAATTGATGATTTGTCCCTCCCTCCGGCTTTTTTTGTCCAAGTCGTAACAGTTGTCCAGCATTCCAAAAGGAAAAACATGGGAATATTTATGAATCGCTTCATCTTTCTTTTTACTGTTAAGCATATTGAGCAGTGCACTGGAGGTTTCCTGACGGACAAAAACTGGGATGTTTTCATCATATACATCGTCCGGCAGATATAATCCCATTGCCATGCTTTGAGGAGGATAATTGAGACAGACGGCAATCGTCAATACCTGGCCTGAGTCATGTACCCATTCTTTAATTAGGTTCTGGATGGCAGGAGTTTCCGCACGGCCTTTGATAAATTTGAATTCCACATCCAGAAAGTCTGCATCTTTTCCTTTAAAACGGGTGGGAAGGACAAATCTCTCGTGCCTTTCGTCCTTGCTCATGTCGTAATAATGGGTAGACGATATCTCGAAATAATGGCGGTATCGTCCACAAAAGAAATTCATTTCCCGGTCGGCATTTTCATCAATGAAGGTAATGACACTTTTTATGTTCTTGTCCCGGCAGAAGTTTGGAAAATGCAACAGATGGGCAGCTTCCACTCCTATTGCCACTCCCATACGGCTCATACCGATGATAACAAGATGAACATGCTTTTCGCTTTCATAGGTTATTGCCTCACGGTCGAGAGGAGGATATTCAATACAGTTCTCCCCTTTTCCGTATTGCCGGCTTACCAATATCTTTTTGGCCCAGCCCTCGTAGAAGTTAAAGGGATGGAATTCTATATATTTTCTCCATTCGGCAGACAAATCGGTCAGTTGGAAAGCGGCAAAAGTAGTCTGATATTCGAAAAGAACGGTGAATGGTATGAGGGAACATTTATTGCATCGTTTATGAATGTCAACTATCTTTTTCAGGCAGTCTATGTTCAGTGAGTCATGGTCATGTTCGTTCCTCTCTCCGATAAGGAATACTTCGCGCGCTTTGGTAGTATAGAGTTTTTCCAACTCCTCGATAGAGTCGCGCCGGGCACGCAGCACCACAATTCTTTTTTCATTTTTGGCATCCAGTTCCGTATGGATTTTGCTACGGATTTCTTGTGCCGGTTGGGTACTCTGAATCAGAATATGGCAATTCCCATAATGTGTGTCATCGCAAATTTGCTGGATAAGAGTGGGGACCATGTTGTCAAAACCGATAATGACGATGTGGTTTTGCAAAGGGTAAACGATATCGCCTTCACGATATCGCTCAACTCTGCGTTCCAGCATATTGGAGATTACGGATATCAATAATCCGCAGAACAAAATTAATCCCAGCACTACGACCAATAGAGAGAACCAACGCAGATAAGGTGGTACTTCCACAATATTCCCCGGATCAATGAACAGACAAATCAACTGAAGCAAACGCCCCATAGGTACGTCTTTATCAATACCGGTCCATTCTTCAAGAGACGGCTCAGGAAAGATAAATGCAAAACTTACCAGATATATCAATAAGAAAACAGTTACTATGACTCCGAAAAGCCAAGCAAGCTGCCTCCATCCTTTTCCGGAAAAAGAGCGGTCAAAATGAAGGGCAAAAAGTCTTGTTAGCAGATTCATATTTGTTTTGTCATTAGGCAGTTTCCTTTTTTTCAGTTTCTTGTTTCAATTCTTTTCTGATATTCTCTTTCAGTTTATTGATTTCTTTCTCATCGTTATTGATAATCTCCCGTTTTTCTTTTTCCTGATACAAGGATGCAAGAATGTTTCTTTCTTGTTCCAGATTCAATGAGAATACATCTATTAATCTCTTGATACATAGAAAAAAACAGATGCATACGCTAAGGGAAATGATGGCATGGAGTGTCATCAGGTAGGTCATTCCACGCGATGGAAAGAATTGAATAAGGTTTTGGAATGTAGTGCATGTCACAATCAATGCTGCAACCAGAAAGAGAATGATAAAGGCAGGAATCACGAATTTCCACCAGTGCCGGATAGGATAATACTTGTTCTCACTCGTCCTCATAGTACTATAATAGATATTGGATTATTATTTCTTCTGTATGTCGAATCCCAGTTTCATAATCAGTTTCAGTGTCTGTATGGCTGTTTGCCGGTCGTATTCTCGTTCTGAGTCCGGTAACTCTTCGTATGGTACAAGTCCGGGATGTGTCTTTAATTCATCATTGCGTGTCTCTCCGTATTTCCATCCTTCTTTCACTCTTCCCAAAGCCCATACTTCATGTACATTGCGTGCCATGGCTTCTGTGAGTTCCGTCAAATTATCCGGTAAAGTGATATTTTCTGTGTTCAAAGGGGACGGTGTGTATGTTTTCATTTTCTGTTATTTAAAATGTGGAAGTAAAAAGTTTATTGGTAGCAATATTAGGCATTTCGGACGACAGAAACAAAAAAAAGGAAAGCTATTTCCAAAAAACATGCAGATTACAATGGAAAAAACATTGCAACCTGCATATAAATCGGGAGAAGCGGGAATTATAAGTTAGCTTCCGTCACCACCTGCCCGTCAAACAGATTGATGATACGTCCGGCAAATCCGGCATCATGTTGTGAGTGTGTCACCATGACAATCGTAGTACCTTCCTTATTCAGTTCATTCAGTAGTTCCATTACCTCTTTTCCGTTCTTTGAATCGAGGTTACCGGTAGGCTCATCGGCAAGTATCAGTTTAGGGTTTGATACGACTGCACGGGCGATTGCCACGCGTTGCTGTTGTCCGCCGGACAATTGTTGCGGGAAGTGCTTGCTGCGGTGCATGATTGCCATACGCTCCATAGCGGTTTCCACCCGGCGCTTGCGTTCGGTGGCAGGAATGCCCATGTAGAGTAACGGCAGTTCGATGTTTTCGTATACATTCAGCTCATCAATCAGGTTGAAACTTTGGAATACAAAGCCGATGACTCCTTTACGCAAGTTGGTACGTTGGGCTTCTGTATATTTGGATACTTCCGTCCCATTCAAGTAATATTCTCCGGATGTAGGATTGTCCAACAGACCGAGGATATTCAGTAAAGTGGATTTTCCGCAGCCTGAAGGTCCCATGATAGCAACAAACTCCCCTTCTTTCACTTCAATGTTTACGTCGTTCAAAGCCAGAGTCTGTACTTCCTCGGTCTTGAAAATCTTCTGTAAATTTACTGTCTTAATCATAATGCTTTGGTTTTTATGGTTTATAAATATTTCATTTCTTACTCGGATTTGATGCAGTCAATCGGATTTGTTTTGTTCAGCAAATAACTTTGCAGACACACTGTGACGGCAGATATTATCCAGACAATACATAGTGGCAATAGAAAGTCCATAACGGTGAAGGGGGCTTTATAGGCAAACTGTTCATGCCAATGGTGCATGAGCCAATAGACAATGGGGACAGCTAGAATATATGCAAGCAGAATTTGCAGGCAGAATGGTTTATTCAGCAACAGCACGATTTGTCGGGATGTTGCTCCATGAATCTTGCGAATGCTGATTTCGCGGATACGCTGGCGAGTGGCATACCATGAAATGCCGAATAAGCCGAAGCAGGTCAATATCAAGCCAATCAGAGAATAGGCGATAAGGAGTTTGGAGAGAGACAAGACTTTACCATTGCGTTTCATAAAGTCTTGGTGCATGTCTGTGTATTGAAATATCTCCCCTTCATTCATCTTTTCCCATATTTGGGCTATTTGATGTAGTGTTTCTTGTTTATTGCTTTCAATCAGCTTAATCTGCAGATAGTTGGCACCCGACATTCTCTCTGTAGGTGGAAGGTAAAGTATGACCGGGGTAATTTCATTTTCCAATGAACTGAACGGGAAGTCCTCTAATACACCGCCGATGATGTATAAAGAATCGGCAGACTGGTCAAATTCTTTCAAAGGTTTTCCAATGGCATTTATTCCTGCTGGAATCAGCATTCTGACATAGCTTTCGTTGACCAGTGCAGGATAGGCATATTGTTTTTGCAGTTGTTCGGGAGCGTTACCGGACAAGAGTTTGAACCCCATCGTTTTTACCAGATTGGCATCACTATACAGCATTAATAGGTAGGAACTTTTTTCCGTACCGTCGGCTTGTTTGATGGATAGCTCACGTATCCATGAATTCAATATGGAGCCTTGTGACAGGGCGATGGACTCTATTCCTTGTACATGTTTCTCCAGCTCTTCTTTAAGTATTGTAGCCGGTGCGGCATTGAAATCTCCTATTTCAATCCGATTTTCGTAACAGTAGGCCCGTTCCTTGATGAGATTGATTTGTTCATTGGCAACGAGAGTAGCGAATATCAGCCCTATAGAAATGGAAAACTGAAGAATGACCAGCAAAGCTATGAAACGTTGTTTCTTTTTACCTCCGTAAAGTGTCTTGTATTCGCTGAATGAGAGTTGTGAAAGTCTATGGCTGATATACCAAGCAGGGACAATGGACATAACTAGTACAAAGAGCACTAACAAGGGTAGCATCTGTAGGCTGAAAAAGAAATGTACGTTTAAATGGGATGCAAATAATCCATTGAAAAAAGACAGACAGTCGTTGATGATGAGTAAAGATAATCCGAATGCCAGCAGCACAGTGAGGAATGCATCACCAAACAGTTGGATGCGGATATCCTTCAAGCTGCTTCCCATCAGTTTCTCCACATGTATCATTTTGAGCTGTTGCAATACACGGCTCAGGCTCATGTTGGTATAGTTGCAGCAGGCTATGATAAGTACCAACAAGGCGGCAGCAAGGCTGATATACAATAATTGCACATTACTTTGATTGATATACGGCAGAGGTTGTTGTGTATCGTAGTCCGGTGTAGTAAAGTAGATGTCGGACAGAGGGTCGACGTAATATTGTGTCTTTTCCGGAATCAAAGTGGGAATTTTGTCGTGGTTGATTTTTTCGGTAAACTGTTGGGCATCGGTATTTGGAATTAGTTTCAGAAACGTCATTCCACCCCAAAAGTCTTTGTTATTCCCGGTAATCATGTCGAATTGGAGCAATGATTGTGACCGTGACTTTAATATGGCTGCCACTTCATAACTTTGGGTATCAGTCATGGTTTTTATTTCCAGCAATTCTCCTAATGGATTTTTATCTCCAAACAGTTTATGTGCAAAAGCTTCACTGAGTGCTACTTTGCCCGGTTGTTCCAATACTTGCTTTAAACTACCGGCAATGGGATGATAGTGGAAGAAATGTTGCAAAGTAGTATCGGCAGATATAAAGGTTATATCGTGGTAAATCTCCCCTCCATATTTACAATATTGTGGAACCAGAGAATTGATACGCAGGTAGTCTTCCACTTCTGCATATTTTTCTTTCAGCATAGGGGGAATATTGGCATCAGCATAGGCCACCTTGCTTCCGTCCTGCATCGGATTATCCTGACGCAGACAGAAAATACGGTTCTTGTCCCGATTGCCACTCTCTATATTGTAATCATGTACATAATAGGTGAACAGCAAGTTTGTACATGCTAGCCCTATAGCCAGACTGACTATAGAAATGAAGAAGAAAACTTTGTTTCTCCACCAACTGCGGGTAATTATTTTTAGGATTGTAAGTATGGTCATAATCTTTAGGTAAATATATTTTCTTATTCGTTTTTAATGACTTCTGCCGGATTTGTCCTTGCTATTTTCAGAATACGGAAAATAATAGTCAGAGTAGTAATGACAGCTACGATTATGAAGATTGAAATCCAAAATAGCGGGCCGTCATTAAAGAATACGATATACATGTTTTTCCATAACTGCAGTATGGCATAACATAAAGGAAATGCCATTGTTGCCGAGAGTACAAGCTGATAAATATACGTACGGGCAAACAATATGATAATCTGTTTCAATCCTGCACCATTTACTTTACGGATTGCCACTTCCTTTTGTCTGCGTTCCGTATCCAGTGTGATTGCCGAATATACGCCTAATAAAGTGATTATAAGGCTGACAAATGAGAAGAATAAGATTATCCCTTTCATGTTGTTCTCGATGGCTTGCGCTTGGTGAATGTCTTCCTGCAAGGTCGAAATGTGTAATTGTATACTCGGTGGAAGATTCTCTTCCAGCATTTTCTTAACGAAAGCCTCTACTTCTTCTGCTTTTCCGGGTACACACTTCAAATAGCAATGACCTACATAATATTTGAAATCACAAGGCAGAAAGACGAAGCCCTGGCTCTGATTGTAAGTGTCGGTTACAAAATCGGAACAAATGCCGCATACCGTGTAGCTATCTTGATAATTGTACAAGGTGGTTCCCAGTAAATCCTTCTTTATACGTTCTACCAATTTACGGTCTGCTACCATGTCACTATTTGTCTTCAGGACATGCCCGGAGAGAATGGGGATATTCATAAACTCGAAAAAGTTATTAGGAACATTCATTATATTGACTTCAAGGCTACTTTCCCGGTTATCTTTTTCTGTCTGCATGCTTGTTCCCGAAATACCTTTCAGATAATTAATATCTGTCAGCATTTTATCTTTTATATCCGGATGTTGACTGATGCGCTCTATGAGAGCAAGCTTTTCGTCATTTTTCATAAAACGGTAATCCATAGGAATACTGATGATTTCGGACTTTTCTTTTTCTGTCAGTGTGTTGAACAGTGTGGAACCGGTCTTGTTAGCCTGCAAATATAAAGCGACTGTAAAGACTATGAATAACCAACAGATGAAAAATTGGATACCCAAAAGACAATTTCGTATCTTCTGTTTGTGGCGTTTGGATTTGTTCTTGTAAATACTTGACTGGATGGAGGCATGCTTCATCCTCCATACGGTAAACAAGCAGAGTAATAAGCATAGTAAAATAACGCCTGCCATATATTCTATTGTCTGTATCAATAATAGGTCCCGTTCAATGACTAATGTGAAATCAAATAAAGAGAATGAAAGGTAAGGGGTAAATATTTCTATCAGACAGAAAGTCAATAAGAAGGCTATGAACGAAATGATAATGGCTTGGGTAAAAAGTAACCAAAATAGTTTGTTGCCATTACTTCCATTCACTTTACGAATGCCGAACTCGTGCGAACGGTTCAGATAACTCCCCGTCAAAAAATGAAAAAAGTTGAGTAGACCAGTCAGTAGAATCAAAAGGCCGACAATGAATGTGATTCCGGCAAAGTAAGGGGCAACGGATTTCTCCCGAAAAAGTTTTCCGAAATTCGAGGCTGATACGGTATTTTTCTCATTGAATATTGTGTGCTTCAAGTCCATTGCACGGAAACTGGCTTCAAGTTGCGCGGATGTTTTGCCCGGACGAAGAAGAGCAAAAGTAAGTCCACCGGTCATACTGTCTCGTCCATCGAATTGTATAAGTCCTTCGCTGTCGTTCAAGATTAACATATCAATCTTTTGGAGAAAGCTAAGGCTGGTATTCAATGGAATATCTTCTATTATCGCTTGTATGGTATAGATGGTACCTCCTGTTCGTGGTGTGGTATCAGGTGAAGAGAAAAGCCGTTGTGCTAAGGTCATTCGCTTTCCTATCGGATTCTCTCCGAGACCAAATATTTTGTGTGCCAGAGAGCGTGTCAGTATCACGGCATTGGGAGTTTGCGATGCTACAGCCCATGAACCTTGTAATACTTCCGGGGTGAACACGCTATGGTAGGCTGTATCTACTTCCATAGCATATAAATCTTCGTAAGGCAGTTCTTCCTTGTCGATAGTTTCCACATTGTAGCTACGTGGGCGGGGATAGGCAACAAAAGTAAATGCTTCTACTTCTTGGAATTGCAATTGGCGCAGACTCTCAAACAACGTAGCGGGAGTTCCGGAATAAGGTTCTTCTGCTGGAGTGTATAGGTTTATGTCTGCAATGCGTTCCCAGTGGGTAAAGCACTTGTCGGTAGAATTTATATAGCGGCTGCAATATAGGCAGATACTAAAACAAAGTATACCTACCGACAGTCCGATGATAGAGATGATATTCTGTGCCTTGTACTTTAATAGGTTTCTGAATGCTGTTTTAATATAATGTCTTATCATAATAGTATCATTATTGTATTATTCGCTTTTGATTACTTCCGCCGGATTCTGTCGTGCAGCCTTTTTTACTTGATAAACCAATGTTAATATGGAAATTAATGATATGATGATTGCTGCAATAATGAACAACCAGCTGCTGATGTTGGCTTTGTAGGCAAAATCTTTCAGATAAATGGTTATTCCCCAATAAGATATAGAAATGGCAATCAAAAATGACATTGCTAATATGATAATGTATTTTTTGAGTAATAACAATAAAATTTCCTTATGTGTAGCGCCATGTACTTTTCGTATAGCTATTTCCCGGTATCTTTGTTGTATGTCAAATAAGGACAATCCAAACAAAGCTATTGAGGATATTAGAATGGCCATAAAGGCGAAAAAGGAATAGGTGATGGTTATTTGCTTGTCTGACTTATAGAGATTCTCAACTTCCTGTTTTGCAAAAGTATAATTGAAGGCTCCATCAGCATTGTCGTTGTGTAGGTTTTCCAGGAAGGCAACGGCATCTTTTTGATGTCCTGGAGCAATTTTAGCTTGCAAAGGAATTTGTGAAAGATATGTTTCACCGTATATAAAAGCTATAGGAAGAACCGGTTGGGATAAATGTCCGCAATAAAAATCTTCGACGATACCTATAATCTGATAAGGGTTCAAATCCCTACGCGGCCATAAAGGTTGTTGGGGTTCCAGCCGGGCATTGATTGCGCTTTCGAGTCCGAAGAGTTGCATGGCTTTTTGATTGAGAATCAGTTTGGCTTCACCTTCATGGTCGATGTCGGCATCCCATAAACGTCCCTGGGATAAACGGAAGCCATGAAATCTTATTTCTTCTTCTGTAATGGGAATGCAATACAATTGTTTGAAATTGGTTTCTCCGAACTTGCGGAAAAGTACCGGAGATTCGGTGAAATATTCATAGGGGGATAAAGAGTAATTCCATGCCGTGAATAAAGGAGAGGCATTCATTGCAGTGGATATATTTTCTTTGGAGGCTTTGCGCAAGGAGGTCTGTTTCAGATATTCTGCTTCAGTGGTAGGCTGTTTGCGTTCATAGCGTTCAAAATGGACTTTAACGATAGAATCTGTGTCATAGCCTAAATCTATGTGAGTCATTTCATACAGTTGTTTGGCGAAGAACATGGAAACAACTATTAGAATGAATGCCACGATATACTGAATACTCAGATAGAGGTTTCTTACAACAGACGATTTTTCACCACTGCCTATTTTCCGTAATGAATGGATAGGCGTGTTGTATTTGAATTTAAAAAACGGATAGATTGAAGCTGTCAATGGCAGTAAAATCAGGATAGCTATGGTTATTCCTATGTCAAATATACCATTAGGCTGTTGAATGACATCAAAATATTTATTTAAGGGAAAGGCAGAAATCTCGACAAGGAACCAGGCTATAAACAATGATACAAGTGTCAGACATAAATTCTCGATATATAGTTGGGAGAATAGCTGTGCTGAATTGTTTCCAAAAACCTTCTTTAGTCCGAATTCTTTGCTTCGTTTCAATAATACAACCGTATAAAGACTCATAAAATTGAAGATGCCTACAATTAAAATTAGTACAGCAACAAGTGCCAATAGATGTAGCTGTGGTAAATTCCCCCTTTGCAGCATGTCCTGCCAAACATCAATGGCTGGATGAAAATACACTTCACGCATGGGAAGCAGTTGATACCTGAATTCAACATCCGCAGCACGTGGAGATTGCCGGAACGCTGCATGCCGTGCATTTATCTTCGTAAAGGAAGCCCCTTTATGAATTAATGCCATTTTCATCGGGAAACGGAACTCCCAATCCTTCTGCAATGTTTCAGGAACAAGCAAGTCGAAATGAAGCGAGCGTTTCCCTCTGTCTTTGCCGATAACTCCGGTCACCGTAAGAGGGTCACCGGTAGAGTATTCAATGGTTTTGCCGATAGAATTTATGTTCCCGAATAGTTTCTCACTCAGCTCTTCTGTGATAAAGGCGGTTTGTGGAGACGCCGCCCATGATTCGGCTTTTCCATATTTCATGGGAAAATCAGTCACTATTAGAAACAAGCTGTCTGCTACAATCGTTTCTACATCAATATGTTTTTCTTCCTTTATGATATAGTCTTTATTGAACCATACGAAAGTGGACATCGCTTCTATGTCTGCATCTTCGAGGGGACCTCCGATAACTGCCGTTTTATTGTTGTCATCTTTGTATTCCTGCACCATGATGCCTATCCGGTCTTTGTTGGGACTATAACAATCTACATCATTTTCCTGCTTCACGTAGCGGGAGATTATGATGACACATGCCAGACTTAAAGCCAATCCTAATATATTGATGGCTGTATATATCTTGAAACGATATAATGTCCTTATAGATAACTGTACCAACTTCATATCTTAATTTTATTTTATTCCGCTTTGATTACTTCTGCCGGATTTATCTTCGCAGCCTTGTGTATTTGCCAAAATAATGTTCCCAGTGAGATGAAAGCCACTATCAGTAACGATATAACATATATTCCTATACCCACGGATGCCTTCACTGCGAAATCTTGTGTATATAGGTATATGATATAGTAAGTCAGAGGAGCGGCTATAATAAATGCCACAGCTAATACAAGAATATATTTGCGGAACAATAATTGGTAGAGAGCACACATTCCGGCTCCATTAATCTTGCGAATACCTATTTCCCGATAACGCTGACGAATGTCAAAAAGTGAAATGCCAAATAGCCCTAAACAAGATATCAAGACAGCTATCAGTGCGAAACAAGAATAGATAACCGCTATCTGCCGGTCTTTTTGATATAGTTTATGCCATTCATCTTCCAATAAAGTATATTCGAAGTCTGTACAACCATAGATACGCAGCTCTGTGTCGCGCAAATAGTCAAGTACATCTTTAAGTCGTCCGGGGGTATAGGCTATCTGGCACATATCGTCACTGCGCTGTTTGCATACATTGTAGATAATGGGGCGATGTCCTGCACTCAAGTGGCGGTCATAGTAATCCTCAACAACGGCAACAATGGGATGCAGAGGAGCATTGGGACTTAACCGACGCTCGTTCTCTTCCTGTACCAAAGCTTCAGACAGGTTGTCGTAGTGCAAAGCTTTCATAGCTGCTCGGTTGGCTATCAAAACCTCTCCTCTGTTTCCTTCTCCTTCAAAACTGGGAATACTACCTTCTATTATTTTGATACCGTACAACTTAAAAAAGTTGGGGGTAGCATACCAAAACTTCATCTCTACTTTTTCCTCTCTATTGTTATAGTAGGTTACTTTAAAACCTTCGGAAAGTATATGTCGTTTTTCCATTTCAAAATGTTCTATAAAAGGACACTGTGCAAGTGCCTCCCATAGTTCATGTCTGCGTTGCCACATAGCTTCTCTGGCTTCCTGCCATTTTTCGCGTGGCATCGCTGATTCCGATTCATACCCTAACTTGGCTATCAGTACATTTTCTATGCGAAATCCTGGTTGCGTGTGTAATAAGAGCGAAAGCTGCTTGTTGAAATAAAGGGAAAGACTGATGAGCAGGAATGTGAAGATGTATTGTATAAAAAGAAAAAGAATGCGTGTGTGTACAGTACGTTTGCTTTGGGTGGCATCACGAATTGAGCTGACGGGTGATGCATAATTGTATTTTACAAACGGATAGATAGAGGTCAATATGGGTAATATTACCCAAATCCCGGCAGAAAGCCAAAAGTCGAAAGATGTATAAGTGAAAGGATATTCCAACAAACGGCTGACAGGGATTATCGTTATCTCTATCAGTAACCAAGCCAGTAATAAAGCACAACCAACTAAAAGTCCGTTTTCTGTTAATATCTGCAGGAAAAGTGTCGTTCCTTTTATACCGAACATTTTTTTAAGCCCGTACTCTTTTCCCCTCCGTTGTGTGCCTATCAAATAAAGATTGATGAAGTTTATAATGCCGGTAAGCAATAACAATAAGCATACACAAGATAAAATGTAAATATGAGAACGTTTTCCATAAGTGAGCATGGCAGGGCAACCGGCATCTTGCACATAAGCTGGTTCCCAATAAATATCTGCTATAGGCATGAACGAAAATGTATATTGTCGTGCATCTATATTTTTCCAATTCGGATTTACCCAACGTGCTTGTTTCCCAAGTTCGTTCATTTTCTTGATGCTTGTACCCGGCGTGAAACGAACAAATTCAATAGGCATACGTTCCCAAAATGAGGAAAGCGTATTTGATACCACAATGTCAAATTGTATCATTGTCTTGCAAGTCGGTTCGGCTATAATGCCACTTACGGTAATATCTTTCCCATTTGAATAATGTAACACTTTACCTATAGGATTGTCATGGCCAAAAATACGACGTGCACATACTTCCGTCAGTAGTGCAGATTCAGGAGATTTTATAGGAGTTCCTTGCACTATGCGGTAAGGAAAAAGCTGAAAATAACAACTGTCTGCTACGAGTGTCCGCACTGTGTAACGGGATGCTTCGTCGCTCACAAAATCCTGTTCCATCAGAATTAAAGAAGTGCGTTTCTCTATGTAACGGTGGTCAATGTATATACTGTCTTTATTCGTGTTTTCTATTGTTGCCATTCCTCTATTGCCATCCATGTCCTGAATGACTCCATAGACATGTTCCCGGTCTATGCAATGTGTATCTACCGTCAGTTCTCTATGTATATATCGCATCAGCATGATGCAGCAGGCAAGGCTGAAGGCGAGACCCAGCAAGTTTATAACCGTGTATGATTTTGAGCGTATCAGGAAACGCCAAGCGTATTTCAGTGTTTTCATTATATGTCAAATTTATAATTTTTATGTCTTTTATTCGTTTTTCATAATGCTTGCCGGATTGATGTTGGCAGCCTTGCTGATTTGCCCAATAATAGTCAACAAGGAGATGGCAGTTGTTATGGCTACTGCTACGGCAAACAAGTCGAATGTCAAAGGGGCTTTGTGGGCAAAATCCTGCAAATAGAGGGTAATGGCAATCCATGACAAGGGTATGGATAGCAAAGTGGCGACTCCCATGACCGAGAGATACTTTTTAATGAGTAAGGGATAAATATCCTTTGCTTGCGCACCGTTCACTTTGCGTAAACCTATCTCACGGTAACGTTGCCGAATATCGAACAAGGATATTGACAATAATCCCAATGAAGAGATGAAAATGGCTATTCCGGCAAAGAGCGTATAAATGTTCACCACTTGACGGTCTTCACGATACATCTTTTGGAGTTCATCTTCTATCAGCGTATATTCAAAGTCGGTTCTTCCCGTAGATTCTTCGTATAAGCGGCGCAGGAAATCAATGACTTTGGCTTTATTCTCGTGCTTATACGAGGCTGTAACAGTATAAATTCCGCCTATGCTTGCATCGTGATAATAGATGACAACCGGTTGGATGGATTGTGAAAGGTGCCGAACATTGAAATCCTTTATGACCCCTACTATCTCGCAAGGTGGATTGTAGAAATCCGGTAAGCTGCTTGAGGCGTAGTGTGGTTCTTCAGGTTGCAGCTTGTCTTTGGTGATGTCTTTTATTCCATAGACTCTTTTAGCGGTTTCGTTGATAATTACCTTGAAACTGTTTTTGGTGAACGCTTCATCTATGGAGTCGTTCCATAGGCGCCCCTCTACAAGTTGAAAATCGTATATTGCCATGGAGTGGGTCGTTAAATGTGCAGATAATGCCGGATGGAAACCGTTTTCGGCTCTGTTGAGCGCAAAACTGTCAAAACGGAAGTCGGTGAACAGCAAGTCGTTTCCTCTGCTCCAATGCTCAAACAGAGTGCTTTCACTCATTCGTTTATTGACCAAAGCATTACTTATATATTGTCTTTTTCCTTCATCCAATCCCTCCTCTTTAGTTGTTTTATATAAGCCCAATTTATCGACATACATCCGGCAAGTTATCACATCGTGCGAGCGGAAACCGAGGTCGGCGCAGAGCATATACTCCAACTGCCGTACAAAGAATAGAGAAACGGTTATTATAAAGATGGTTACGACATATTGAAAACACAGTAATATCATGCGTGACCGTGTGGAAAAGCGTGAAGATGCCAGCTCGCGTATGGAGTTGACGGGTCTGCTACATGTGTATTTCAAGAACGGATAAACAGTAGTCAGCAATGGCAATCCTAAAAGTACGATGGCAGAGACCTTCCGGTCAAAGCCGGAGTCTGTTGTGGTAGGTATATAAAGTTCATGGAAAAAGAAAAACCTGGTTATTTCTATTAAAGCCCAGCAAAGGAGTAATGCCAGTCCCGTCAATAAGATGTTCTCGGCATATATTTGCAGGAAAATGTCTGTCCTGCCTGCACCGAACACTTTTTTCACCCCAAACTCTCTTGACCGCTTGGACATGATGACAGTGTAGATGTTGATGAAGTTCAGCAGCCCTATGATACCTACCAGGAAGGCTACTACCATCAATACCCGGACATAGCTTTGGTTGCCATATTGATAGTTCTTGTTTTCTTTTCCGTGGTCTTTATCGTAATATAAATCTTTCAAAGGCAAATACTGATAGCGTACTGTCTCATAAGTGCTCCATTTGCTGCGGGGGTGTTCTTTTGAATACTTTTTATTCAGCAGTGCAATGTCTGTATCCGGTGCCATCAGCATGGCGTATATAGGGTCGAAAAAAAGGAATTCATCCAGTTCATCCGACATAAATATATCCGGCATCCATGATGTCTTGGTATCGGGGTCGTCCACCACTCCTATAATAGTGAATTTATTCCCTTTTGTGTTTTTGAAAGTAGCGCCTATGGCATTCTTCCCTCCCAGCTTCTTCTTCCAAAAAGAACGGGTGATGACAACATCCCTCGGGCGGACTATTCTTCCGCTTCCGGCAATCACCCTATATGGAAAGATTTTGAAGAAGGTGCTGTCTACAGAAAAAGCGTTCGCTGCAATTTCTTGTTCACCGAACAGAGCGGGCATATCCGATATTTGATAAATCACCGTAAATTGTTCTACGTCAGGATTCTTTTCCAATCCCGACCGGTAGCCTCCCAAGAAGTTCTCACCACTGCTGGTAGAGGTTTTTATCAGGCAAATGCGTTTATATTCGGGAAAGCATTGGTTCACTGTATTTTCTTGGTGGATATATCGGGCTACGGTGAGTACGCAAGCCAAACTGCACGCCAGTCCCAATACATTGATAAGGGTGTATGCTTTGAATTTCAGCAATGCATTGATGGCTAAGATTATTTGTCTCATAGTGCGTAGTTTTATTTCATTATCAATTCTTCCGCCTCGCCAAAGGTATCATATCCCGTTGTAATTACCCAATCTCCGGGCTGCAAACCTTCCGTAATCTCGTATTGTTGCGGGTTTTGGCGACCGATGCCAAGCGGCACACGCACGGCTTTTGTCCTTGTGGCGTTCAGTTTGTAAATCCATTGTCCGCCGGTACTCTGGTAGAAGTTGCCGCGCGGGATGATGAGCGCCTCTTCCGGCTGGCCTAACTCAATCTGTACCCGGAAGCTCTTGCCTACACGTACGTTGTCGGGCATGTCACCGGTGAAGACGAGGTCTACGTCGAACGTGCGGTCTTTGACTTCGGGAACCACTTTCGTGATGCGCAACGGGTATTTTCTTCCCTGATAATTGATGGTGGCAGGCAATCCGGTGATAATGCGGTCGATGTAGTATTCGCTCAGGGAAGTATGCACTTTATATTGGTCCAGCACCTTGATTTCCGCAATGCTTTCACCGGAAGCGACCTGCTGTCCCGGAGTCACCTTGACAAAACTGAGCTGGCCGGCGACGGGAGCTTTCACCACCAGGTTGCCGAGCCGTTCGCAGGCGCGTTCATACTTCTTCCGTTCCCGTTCGCGGTCGTTCCTGATGAGGTCTTTGCGGATGACGGTGACGGCAGAGTCATGACGGAGGCTTTCCCTTTGAAGATGGGCATTTTTCACTTTATAGTTGTATTCGTCCTCGGAAACTTCGAGCTGCGCCTTGCTCTTGATGCCCATGCGGTACTCCTCCTTGTCAAGGGCAAAACTCTTGCGCAGGCGGTTGAGGTCATAATCGGTCTGCAGGGCTTGTTGTTGCAGGTTCAGGCTTTTCTGCTCCATTTCAATTTCTTTTTCGCGGTAGGTGATAAGCTGCTTTTCCCAGTCGTCGCGCTGGTCTTCGATACTGCGCAGCAGGTCGGGGTTTTCCATGACGAGGATGGTATCTCCTTGCCGGAGCAGGCTCCCCTCCTCTCCTATGATGCGTTCCACGCTTCCGGCTTCACGTGCATTGACCTTGATGGTAAGGATGGGCTGAATCACTCCCTCCACATCTACATATTCCATAAATTTGCCGTTCTTGACTTCGGCTATCTGTATGTTGTCTTGCTCGATACGCAGTTTGCTGGGACCCAGCGAAAGGGTGACTACATAAATCAGGAAGGCAAGGAAGGCAACGCCTCCCGCCAGATAGTAGCGGTAACGGATGTACCAGGGTTTCTTTTCAAGTTTTATATCCATAATGCAATATTTTATATACTCTTTTTTTACTTTTCAGATACCCCCTTCAGAAGTACTTCTGAATAAGGGTTCCGAGTTTTACTAAAACTTTACCGGAGATTTAGTAAATCGTCACCGGAGTTTTAGTAAATCTCCGGCCAGCTTTTACTAAAACTATTCCACGATTCTATTACTGTATAGATTCTTCATTAGTAACCCTTTCCAAGTCTTCTGCCAGTGGCCTCTCTTTTTCAAAGTCATATAGCGTGATGCTTCTCAGTGCATAGTACAAACTCCAATAGTTGTACAAAGCCGTTATATAGCTTCTCCGGGCCGTATCTTTTTCCGTGATGGATGCATTGAGGTCGAGTACCGAGGACTTGCCGAGCAGATAGAGTTTTCGGGCTACTTCGGCGCGTCGTTGGGCTGTATGGTCCGTGCGGGCGGCTATGTTTACCCGTTGCGCCTGCAGGTTGAATTGCTTTACGAGTTTCCGTACGTTCAAGTCGAAATCCGTCTTGTCTTGCTCTACCTGCGTGTAGACAAGGTCTCGGTTGGAACGGGCCACGCGTACTTGTCCCCTTCCGCGCCCCCAGTCCAGGATTGGGAGGGTAATGCCCAAGCTGACGTACTGCTGGTCCAGTGGATTCCGGTAGGCATCTTTCAGCTTGTCGGCAGTTTGTGTCAAGCCGAAGCGCAGGTAGATGTCTGCCTTCAGTCCGGCATTGGCCTTGGCGCGCGACACGGCACTCTCGCTTTCCACCTTGCGGCGTAGCATGTTCTGTATCTCCGGACTGTTTTCGTTGGCAAGCATCAGCGCGGCATCCAGGTCGATGTGCAGGTCGGGCACGCGGTTGTCTATTCTCACCTTTATAAGGAGGTCTTCTTGGATGCCGAGGTAGGAACGGAGTTCCTGCATGCAGTTTTCCACTTCGATGCGGGCATTCATGCAGTTGGTTTCTTCGGTCAGTTTGTTGAGTTCGAGCTGCAACATTTCGTTTTCGCTGATGGTGCCGATGTTATATCGTCCTTGCGCATATATATATAAGGTGTCGGCATTGGCGTAGTTGGCGTTGGCTATTTCGTAGTTGCTTTGTGCTTTGGCCAGGTTGAAGAACTTCTCTGTGGCATTGGCGGCAACAAGCTCAAGGGTTTCTACGTAGGTTTTCTTGGCTTCGCGATAACGGATAGGTTCGATGCGCCGGTCCCACTTCAGGCTGTTGTAGCCAAACAAGGACTGGCTGTATCCGATGTTGACGGGTGAAGTCTGCCAGGAATAGGTGTCACTGCTGAAAAGGTCGAGGCGCTGCGCAGCCGTTTCAATGAAAAAGGTTCCTCCGGTCCACGGCACGTTTTGTGTCAGGCTCAGTGTCAGGTCAGTGCTCAGCAGGTTCTGCTCTATGAACTTGACGTTGCCATCGCTTTGGGTCACTTTGTTGATAGCACGGTCCAGATAGGGATTGGAAGTAAGCTTGAGCGTCGGCAGGTAGTTGGCACAGTAGTATTTGTAGTTCCAATAAGCGGAACGGAAGCTATGGCGGGCATTTTGGGCGTCGGGCGACTGCTGGCGGGCCTGCTCGATGGTTTCTTCCAAAGTCAGCTCCAGCGTGTGCTCTTGAGCAACGGCACTCGACATCAGACTGAATGTAATAAGCAATAAAAATATATTCCGGTGCATAGTTGTTTTCTTTACTCTATAAAGTTCAAATTCTATGCCATAAGTATAAGTTGTTGTATTATAAGTGTTTGTTGTGGTTCGAAGCTTTCCAAACGTGTGCAGTTGCGCACAAAAATAGTGCGATAATGCACGCACAACACATGGATATTATACTTATCTTTGCCCGTACAAGAGATGTGGGATTGTGTAGGCCTTGCCTGCACGAAAAGAAAACAGATATGGAACAGTTTGGTAAAATATTGATTGTAGATGATAACGAGGATGTCCTTTTTGCGCTGAACCTTCTTCTCGAACCCTACGCCGAGAAGATAAAAGTGGCAGTGACTCCCGACCGCATCGAGCATTTTATGACCACTTTCCGTCCGGACATTATTCTGCTGGATATGAATTTCAGCCGTGATGCCATCAGTGGTCAGGAAGGTTTCGATAGCTTGAAGCAGATTCTGAGTATCGACCCGCAAGCAGTGGTCATCTTCATGACTGCCTACGCGGATACGGACAAGGCAGTGCGTGCCATCAAAGCGGGGGCTACGGATTTCATTCCCAAGCCGTGGGAGAAGGAAAAATTGTTGGCGACCCTTTCTTCGGGCATGAAGCTGCGTCGTTCGCGGACCGAGATAAATCTGCTGAAGGAGCAGGTGGAAGTTCTGAGCAATGCCACAGCGGGAGGCTCCGAAGAGATTATTATCGGTGATTCTCCCGTCATGCAGCAAGTTTTCTCTACTGTGGAGAAGTTGCGCGATACGGATGCCAACATTCTTATATTAGGTGAGAATGGAACCGGAAAGGATGTGATTGCCCGTATGCTTTACCGCAATTCTCCCCGCTATGGAAAGCCGTTTGTCACGATAGACCTCGGCAGTATTCCCGAACAGTTGTTCGAAAGCGAGTTGTTCGGCTACGAGAAAGGCGCCTTCACCGATGCACGGAAAGCGAAAGTTGGACGTATGGAAGTGGCAACCGGCGGTACGCTTTTTCTGGACGAGATAGGTAACCTTTCCCTGCCCATGCAGGCCAAATTGCTGACTGCCATCGAAAAGCGTTGTATCAGTCGTTTGGGAAGTACGCAGGCTACGCCCATTGATGTGCGGCTCATCTGCGCCACCAATGCAGACATCCGTCGGCTGGTGGACGAAGGAGACTTCCGCCAAGACCTGCTGTATCGCATCAACACCATCGAGTTGCATATTCCACCTCTGCGGGAACGCGGAAACGACATCCTCCTGCTGGCAGAGTATTTCCTGCAACGGTATGCCCGCAAATATCAGAAAGAGATGCGCGGGCTGACCCGGGAGGCGAAAAACAAGTTGTTGAAATATGCCTGGCCGGGTAATGTACGTGAGTTGCAGCATACAGTGGAACGTGCTGTCATATTGGGAGACGGTTCTCTGCTTCGTCCGGAGAACTTTATGTTCCAAGCTTCCGTTTCCCGTCAGAAGAAGGAAGAAGAAGTCCTCAACTTGGAGCAATTGGAACGGCAGGCTGTGGAACGTGCCATGCGGCTCAGTGAAGGAAATGTGACCCGTGCCGCCGAATACTTGGGCATTACTCGCTTCGCCTTGTACCGGAAACTTGAAAAACTGGGCTTATGAAACGATATTCATTGATTGTGGCACTGCACATCATCGGCATAGCCTTCCTTTCGGTCGGCGTTTATCTGCTGGTGGATGCCGGACTGTGGTTCAGTGCACTGATGGCTTTTTTGATATTGCTGGCGATTGCCGTTCATCTGTACCGCCTGCAGATGATGCAAGTGCGCATGATGCGCCATCTGGCAGAGAGCCTACGCTATGACGACATGATGCTGTCGTTCCGTTCTCCCTACAAGAACCGGTCTATGGAGGATATGGTGGACGAGCTTTCCGAAGCGATGAGGAATTTCCGTACCCGCGTGCTGGAACGCAATGAGATGGAAGCGTGGCAAAAGCTGATACGTGTGCTGACGCACGAAATAATGAATTCAATCACTCCCATCATCTCCCTCTCCGAAACCTTGAGCGAGCGGGAAATGTCGGAAAAGAACTATCCCGTCATGCGGCAGGGAATGCAGACTATCCACCGCCGTAGTAAGGGGTTGTTGGAGTTTGTGGAGAATTACCGGAAGCTGACAAGACTTCCCGCCCCCGTCCGTCGTCCGGTTGCCGTCCGCGAGCTGTTGCAGGATTTGCAGAAGCTGTTTTCGGAAGAGTATATCCGGATAGAGCTTCCGGAGGCCGACCGCATACTCCAGATAGACCGGACACAGATAGAACAAGTACTGATTAATCTGATTAAAAATGCCAAAGAGGCATGTAGCAGGAAAGAGCATCCCCGGATAGAAGTGAAGATGCTACCCGCCCTCTCGTGGCAATGCCTAATCACTGTCAGTGACAATGGTGAAGGCATTCTGCCGGAAGTGCAAGATAAGATTTTTGTACCGTTCTTCACCACCAAGCCTTCCGGTTCGGGCATCGGGCTCAGTTTATGTAAACAAGTGATGAACCGGCATGGAGGGAATATCACGGTGCAGTCTACTGTGGGAAAAGGGAGTTGCTTTACGCTGCTATTTGGATAAGTGGGAAAGAGGGTATATACAAAAATAAGCTACTGAAAAATCAGTAGCTTATTAATTTCTGTCGGGGTAGCGGGATTCGAACCCACGACCCCCTGCTCCCAAAGCAGGTGCGCTAACCTTATTAATATCATTATTAAATAACTGGAATTAAATCGATTAGCTTATATCTACTTTTCGCTTAAATGAAGCGGTTTAACTCTTGGTTTAACTTAGAGGCAAAACAAGAAGTGTTTGACAATAATTTAATAATCTCTTTTGCAGAATAAACCTGCATTGCAAAAATAGCAATTATAAAATGAAGTTTCAAATATCTATATAGTTATTCAAAGTAAGCATAGTACTTTTTTGAATTAGGGTCTATAAAACCAACTTTCACTAAAAAAGGTACTAAAGGATTTTAAATTTCCGATAGTACCTTATAGTAGTGGTTCTGTTAATTTTATTGTTTGGTATAAAGTTCTACATGTCCGTCCTCGTACATCAATTTCATCTTATTGTCAGATATGTTATAATAGTACGTTTCGGGTGAATTATCTCCAAAATCAATAATAAACTTATCCTCCTTATCATCCATTGTATAAGTAAATGGGTCTGAATTGGAAGTGTTGTCATGTATATTCACTGACTCCCAACGACCAGTGTTATCACTGTAAAAAGTGATAATCTCTTTATATCCTTCATCTGTGATATAAACCCAACTACCAACAATGGGAGAAACATCTTGGGTTTCAGAGATTGTGCCGTTCTCAATATTTAGGTAAAATGTATAATCTTTCTTCGTTCCGTCATAATATAAGAGGTCTAATTTGTACTTCCATATATTGGTGGAATTGTCAAGTAAAGTGCATTCTCTCTTGGTGTCAGAGAAAATTTCAAACGGAAGTTTATGCTTCGTGTACCAAACGTTCTTATATGTTTTATAATTAATTCTTAACGCACTGATTTGTGTTAGAAAATCATCAAAATTAACATCAACATTGACGCTAACAGATTCTTCATAAGAAATAGGTGTTCCTCCTACTGCGCCATTGTTTATTTGGCTAACATAAAGTGTATCTCCCATGTCGTTATAGCAACAATTCCCAACGAACACAGATTCCTTGTACCAATCAGTAATATATGCACGATAGTCGTTTTTTATTTCTTTGAGCGTTGGAAAATCCAGTGTAAGCTGCCCCCTAAAACCAAGCGATTCTGCCCCCTTGTG